>Ga0190336_1000008_pt1 | contig 54047 bp, 48 predicted proteins | sample 487204910_MG_FD_161651 | JGI IMG/M metagenome (GOLD analysis project Ga0190336, IMG submission 161651) | Hydrothermal vent sediment bacterial communities from Southern Trench, Guaymas Basin, Mexico - 4872-04-9-10_MG | ecosystem: Environmental > Aquatic > Marine > Hydrothermal vents > Sediment ...
AAAATTTATGTCTTAAAAAAAACCTAAAATTCCCTCTTCTCATTTCAACTGTCAATAAAGCTAGTTGCTGCCCCTTCAACAGGATTTGCCACTTCTTCTTGATTAATCTATAATCAAAACAAATGAGATGTCGGCCCTGGCTGTGGATCAGTTTAAGCTTGCTTCTTTTTGGTTCAGGCCTACTCCAAGCAAGCCCCCAAAATACATCTCCACGAGTCAAGGTAGTAGCGGAACAAGCCAATATTCGTCTCAGGCCGAGTATTACTAGTATTATCATTTATCAAGCTCCCCAAGGATCAATTTTTAAACTAATAGCCAAAGAAGGGGAGTGGTATAAAATCGAATTTCAAACCGAGACCGGGGAAACCAGTCAAGGTTTTGTCCATGAAAGTCTAGTGGTGAGGCTTGAACCAAAAAAAAGAATAACTTCACCCGCGAAAAAATCCTCCCCCTCCAGTCCACCGCCAGTTCCCTCAACCAAAGAGCCTCCCCCCAAAAAAAAGCAACCCCTAGAGAAACCGTCAAAAACACCTCCGGTGGTCATCAAAAAAAGACCACCATCAACCCCACCCCCTCCACCTCCACAACCCCAACCCTCTCCCCGGCCACAAAGATTATTTATCGGCCTGCAGAGTGGGGCTCTTTACTTTAATGGAGGAGACATTAACTCCGGCACCGTTGGTCTAGCCAAATTTTATCAAGATTACTTGGGTGTTAAACCCACAGAGCCAGTCAATCAACTTCACTTCACTTATCTCTTCGGTTTACGGGTAGCCTATGCTCTTACCTCCCAAATAAGAATTGGCGTGGGCTTCGATTATTGGAAGAAGAACGCTCAAAGTCAATTGACTTATTCCTCAGGAACAACTCCGGAAAGTCTCTTTATCCGGCCTGAAATTAGGGCGCTGCCCATCCATCTCTTTCTCTCTCTTTATCCAACCTCTCACCTCTACTTTCGCGGCAGTCTTGACCTTTACCGGGCTGAAGTCAATTACCACTATCGTCTCTCGACAGGGGAAACCTGGACCAGTTGGACGGGAGAGTCATCTACGCATGACCTGGGATTTACATTTGCTCTCGGTTGGCAATTTAAACTAGCCCCTTATCTGGAATTCTTTTCTGAAATCGCAGGACAATACGCTCGACTTGATAATTTTCAAGGCGAAAATATTTATCGGGAATCATCGGGATTCGAATCGCAAGAAAAAGGAACCCTTTATCTCTATCAAGCCCAAGTCACTGCCCAATTGGCTCATCCTCTACTTTTTATTCGAGAGAAAAAACCTACTGAGGCGGGAGTGGCTGAAGCCAGAATTGCTTACTTATCCCTCTCTGGAGTAGCTGTTCGCTTAGGTTTACGATTCCGGTTTTGATTTTTTCAGCCAAACAATTATCTGACTGTGGATCCCAGGAAAAAGGGCCTTCTTCTCCACTACAGCCCACCCCATTTCAGAAACTTCCCGGTGGAATTTCCCCCAAGAAATCATCTTGATCTGGGTAGGACTTCTCTTTATCCACCGCCGGAGCCGCCGTTGAGCGCGATGGAAAATATTTTCTTGATAAAAAGAAAGAAGCATATCCTTCTGGGCTACACGCCAGAACTCATGGAGAACCATCTTTCTTTCTTCTTCCTGGTGGAGATGATGGAAAAAACGCATAGCTAGAATCAAGCCGAAACTCTCATCTTTAAAGGGCAAACCCAGCAACGCATCCAGAACCACGCCTTCGGTTACTCCCTCAACCCGACCTCGCTGAAGAGCTCTGGCCACCATAGCTGGAGAAAGATCGGCTGCCACTACTTTATATCCCCAAGTCAGACTTAAAGAAATAAAACGGCCATAGCCACATGGAAGATCTAACAAAAGAGGACAATGAGATTCAATTTTAGATAAGTATGTTTGCAAAATCTTTTTTTCCCGCCGGTCAACTAAACGTTGATCCCAATTGCGGTAGCGTTTCTTCTCATACTCGGCGACTTCCTGCGATTGAAAGACATGCTTTTTAACCATCTGATTACTCCCAGGGTCAAATTCAATCCTCAAAATAAACAAATACTGGACTTTCTCCAAGTATCATCTCCGAAGAGTTAACCACCAACTTATCTCCGCAACAAGTAAAACCTTGACGAAGATGAAAGGGAAAATGAATTTTCTTTTGCCCCTTCTTTCGCCAACAAACCGCCAACTTACCATTTTCAGTTTCAAAGAGGAAACAATAGTTATCGCCTCTTAAAACACGGCCTAAAAAAAGACTCCCTTCCAGGCAGCGAATCATAGTTTGCAAGGCATAAAAAGCCGGCCTTTTCCGCCAGTGACCTCCTCGGGAATCAATCAGCCCGTAGCCTGGGGCCACCAATTGCCACCAGTAAACTCGACTCACCAGCCCGCTGCTTCCCACTAGTAAAAAATAGCGCACTAAAAAACTAGCTTGGTCTTCTTCACTGACATTCGGTTTGCCGGCTGCTGGAGAATAAGGGCCGGTGCCCGCTAAAGGCCAATTGACTTCAGTAATCCAGAGTTCTCGAGTTTTTCCCGTGGCGGCATCAATCATTGCCTTGAGCAAAGCCACCTTAGCTGAAGTATTCCAACCAAATTGTCTATTTTCTGGAGCACCCACCCGATCTACATAAAGAAGCGAAGTCACTGGATTGAAATCAATCTCCTGGAGTACAGGAGGATAGAGGTGAAATTCAAAATCGATGACCGCCGGTCCCACAGGACGAAAACCTCTTTCCTTAAGCCAGGCAAAAGCAGGCCGGGCCAGCTCTAAATATTCCACGTGAGTCCAGACTCCCCATTTTGTTCTGTTCCAGGCGTGTCCAATCTCCACCTCTCGACACAACCCTGGCAATGCTTCCCGAATTTCCAGAATAAAAGTACGCCAGCGAGCCGGCTCCACCACATCAAAGCGATTCTGTAAAAGAGCTACCATTACTTCCAGTCCTGCCTGCTTTAATCCCCGGATATAGCTCTGATATTGAGGTAATTTTTCCCTCTCCCAAGAAGGGATTCGGACTAATGTCCGCCGAACACCCAATTCTTTCAAGGCGGTCACGGTTTCCTCTAAGGGATTAACCAAAGGGCTGACCGCTACTCCCCATAAGCCTTCCATTTTCAGCGATTGCCGATAGAGTCTGGAGCGATAAGTAAAATACCGTTTAATTATCGGCCCGCTACATTTTAAATTAGGTGGAAACAAAGCTAAATAATGGCCAATATTCTGCCAATGGCGGCGTAGCCTCTCTCGCCGGGAAGCTACATTATGAGGCTGATCAGCTAAAGGATTCCATTTAAAATCAACCCGCTGGTCCATGCTATTGAATCCTCAGTCGTTGGGCTACCTTCCGCAGACCTATAAATTTCTTGAAACGAAGATAAAAGTTAAACGTTCCCTTGGCTATTTTATACCAGCACCACCAAAGATAAGGTGGGGGAGACTGATGAAAATAGCATTCTAAGAAATACCTCTGGTAACTGGGAGGAACACCTACCCTAATCAAACTTTTAACAGCTGCTAGTGAAGAAAGCTTTCTTTTCTTCCTAAGCCGATTGGTATCTAACAGATAAAAAGCTCTGACACCTCTCTTTTCTTCCACCAAAATATTGCCATCCGAGAGGTCACGGTGATGTATTCTCTGACGATGAAGGCCTCGAAGAAAAGCCGCCAGATCTTTCAAAAGACTTTTTAACTCCTCACCTCGCTTCAGTCGGAGCAGTTCTCTGATTTCCTCAGCTTCCTTCACCCTCTCCGTAATAAACCAGGCTTTTTCTACCCCAAACCCCTTTTTTACTTCAAGATAAGCCACGGGGGGTGGAGTGGGGATTTGCGCAGCTATTAAATGCCGAGCTCCATCCCAGGCGCGTTTAGCCTTCGAAGCCCGAAAAATAGTCTTAAAGCGATCAATCCCGACTATTCGGAATTCTTTGATGACCAATTCCACTGTCTGGCCGTCAGCCCGGGTGAAAGTAATCACTCCTATCCGATTTCGGCCAGAAAATATCAATTTAACTCCAGGTTGCTCCAGAAGTCGATCCCCTTGGGCCAGTAATCGTCTCAAAGCCGGATGGTCGTATTTCAAATCTATTTCTCCCTGGCAAGAATTGGGCAGGGAAAGAAGCTCTTTGGTCTTGTCCTTCTCCACGCTTTCTCTTACCTGAGTTCTCATCGCCAGTTAAAATAACACCATTACTTAACTCTCGTCAACGAAGAAAAGTCTCTAAAATCAAGGACATCCTTTTAACAACTTAAATCTCAGGGGTAATTTTGGTATGATAAAGAGTTAAATTTAACCCAAGGAGTGGCCATGGCCATTAATGAAAAATTATTGGAGATTCTAGCCTGTCCTTTATGTAAAACGGAGGTCAAATTAACCGCTGATGAACAAGGCTTAAAGTGCGTTAAATGTCACCGGGTTTATCCGATTAAAGATGATATTCCGGTGATGCTCATTGATGAGGCCACGATTGAACCCGATCGACCAGTTAAAGATTGAAACTACTTCCCCCAAAATTCTCTGCCTCCGCTTGCGCAGAATAGGGGATATTGTTCTGACAACACCGGCTCTCAGTGCCCTTAAAACCTACCTACCGGAAAGTAAAATTCATTACGTGGTCGAAAATCCTTATGCCCAACTTATTGAACACCACCCAGCTGTCGATAAAGCAATTATAATCCCACCCAAACCTTCTTGGGGCGAATTTCTGTCCTTAATTCGTCTCTTAAGAAAAGAACACTATCACATTATAATAGATTTTCACGGCGGACCTCGGGCTTTTCTCTTAACCTTAGCTACTCCAGCTCCTTTAAAAATCGGTTACCATCTTCCTTGGAAACATAGATTCTACGACCTAACTATTCCCCGCGGTAGTCAAGACTATCCCCTCCATAGTGCGGAAAACCATCTTAATCTGATCAAAACTCTGGGTCTGTCCCCAGCTACTCGACCACCTCTCACTCTCCCTCAAGCCTTACCCCAAGAAAAGGAAAAAGTTACCCGTCTCCTCCGGCGGTATTCTCTCCAAAAATCAGAATATTTGGTGCTTCATATTGGCGCCGGAAACAAATTCCGGCATTGGGGCCCAACCAATCTTCTCCATTTTCTTCAAATTTATCTTGAGGATGGTTGGCGACATCCCCTGTGTTTAATTGGCGGGCCAGAAGATCTAGACCTAGCTGAATATCTTTTTCGCCAACTCAAGCTGCCCTCTCCTTGTCCGCTTATCAATTTGGTCGATCAATTTTCTCTCCGAGAGTTATATTATTTTTTCCAACAAGCTAAGCTATTTATCGGCCCGGACAGCGGTCCCATGCATATAGCAGCTGCGGCCGGACTTCCTATAGTGGCTTATTTCGGACCCACTATACCGGCCCACTTTGGTCCTTGGCAGTGTAAAGCGGTCATCCTGGAAAGAAAACTAGATTGTCGGCCTTGTCGCCAAAGAAAATGTCTTTACTCTGATTTTCCCTGTCTCCGTCAGATTTCTCCTGAAGAAGTGTGGGCGGCTGTCAAGAATTTACTCCAAGAGGCAGTTGACAGGCCTCTGTCGCCCGAAGAAAATAAAGGCTAAAGGTTAATTATGCTGCAGAGAATTATCTTCTGGGCTTTTGGCTTTTATCTGTTAACTTCTTTCATTTCTATCTCAGCCAGTCAGATCTTTCTAGGACTAAGTCTAGTAGCTGCCCTTATTTTCTGGATATCTCGGAAAACCTGGCCCCGTTGGCCAGCTTTTTTTTGGGCTCTCCTGGTCTATATGGCTCTTTCTTTAGTAGCTGCTTATTTCTCTCACAGTCCAGTTACCAGTTTTCGAGACTCACGTGAACTTCTTCTTTACTTAATCGTCCCTCTCACTCTGGCCGCTCTCTCTTCCTTAGAGAAAAGCATTTGGGCCAACCGATTGCTTTTAATCTCTGCCGGAGCTAATCTTCTCTACTCCTTTTTTTATTTCTTCTTCCAAGCTTCTCCTGGTGAAAGAATTCGGGGGTTCATGGGACATTACATGACGGAAGCCGGCCTCTTGCTTCTCTTCAGCTGTCTGGCTCTAAGTCTATTTTGTTTCCTTCAATCGCAGGAAAGGATTATCTGGGGAGTGGCTTTTGGCTTGACAGCTATTGCTCTTCTTTTAACCCAGACCAGAAGTGCCTGGTTAGGTCTTCTGGTTGGGGCAGCCATCGTGATCTATTATTACCGTCCCCAATTGCTTTTAATCCTGCCTCTTTTAATTGTCCTTATTTTTGTCATCAGTCCCTCACCCATTAAGAAAAGAGCTTTGAGTATTTTCAGTACCAAAAGTTACTCCAATCGAATTAGGCTGGAGTATCTCCGAGCCGGAATACAAATAATCAAAGAATATCCTCTCTTTGGGACGGGCCCAGACACAGTGGATGTGGTTTTTAAAAATCCCAAATACGGCCTCTCCAAAGAGGCCCGAGAAAATGTCCATCTCCATAACAACTTAACTCAGATTGCGGCTGAAAGAGGTTTGCCGGCTCTCGCTGCCTGGTTGATTTTTCTTGGCCTAGCTTTTTGGGAATTACTCAAGCTGCTTCAACACCGAGCTCCAAGTCGGCTTTTTCCTCAGGCTGTTGCCGGAATAAGCATCCTTTTGGCTTTTTTCATTGCCGGTCTTTTCGAATATAACTTCGGTGACTCGGAAGTCGTGACTCTTTTTCTTTGCCTGATTACTTGGCCCTTTGCCCTGAATCAATCCCTCCAAAAAAACACTCCTTATCATTTGGAAAAACCTCAACCATGAAAAAAAAACGCAAAAACTGGTTTATCCTAGGCGGTGTCCTGCTCATTTTATACGGTGGTTGGTTAACTTATCTTACTCACCGCTATCGCCCTTATGGTTGGGATAAACTCGATTCTCTCGAGCCTGAAGGTGTCTACCACCTCCATAGTCGCTTTTCCGATGGGCGAGGTTCGGCCGAAGTTATCTCCCGCACAGCCTCCCAAGTTGGGTTAGATTTCATCATCCTGACAGATCATGGTCGGCCTAACTTCCCCTCTTTAAACTTTCAGGGGAAAAAAGAAGGAATCTTTATTTTTTCGGGTTCAGAACTTTCGGTCAACCGCGGCCATCTAGTCGGACTTTTTTTCCCTCCGCCCGCTCAATCCTTCTCTCACCGGGCTGAGGATGCTGCCCGAGAAATCCGGGCTCTAGGGGGGCTGACCATCGTCGCCCATCCCTACTCCAAAACTCACTGGTCCTGGGGGGAAAAATTTATTTACGAAGGCCTGGAAATTTGTAATGCTGATACCATGGTCAAAAGAAATATCCTCTCCCTTCTACCATATTTACCTCTTCTGGCCTTTAATAGCCGCCTGCCGTTATTAAAAATCCTCTCCTCGCCCACACGAAACCTCCGTAAATGGGATGCCTTAAATAACACCCGCCAGGTCTACGGATATTACGCTATAGATGCCCACCTTCTCTATAAAAGCCTCTTTCAACTCTTTCACCTCCATCTCCTCCTCCACCGCCCTTTAAGTTCGGACTTCCAACAAGCTTGGTCTCAAGTCAAAGCTGCTCTTAAAGAAGGAAGATTCTATAATGCCGTCGAGGCAGCCGCTGAGGCCGACGGCTTCCGTTTCTGGATGACTAAAAAATCCCAAATTTTTCCTATGGGTAGTTTAATTCGAGTTAGTCCACCCCTCAAATTACAAGTCGAAGCTCCCTTTAATTTTGCTTTTTCGGTGGTCATTCGTCATAACGGCCAACTCTTTTGGCAAGGCCAGTCTTCTTCCATCACCTTGCCCATTAATTCCCCCGGAGTCTATCGAGTCGAAGTTTATCTCAAAGAAAATAGCTTCCTTGACCCCGATTTTCCTTGGATACTAGCCAACCCCATCTGGGTGGAAAAGGAGAATTAATCATGGAAGAAGTCTTACTAGAGAGAATCAAAAACCTCGTGTCCCAATTCGCCGGTCGAAAAATTCTTGTCTTAGGAGACTTAATGTTGGATAAATATATCTGGGGCAAGGTCTCCCGTATCTCTCCCGAAGCCCCGGTCCCCGTCGTCGAAGTTACCCGGGAATCCCTTTGTCTGGGAGGGGCCGGCAATGTCACTCATAACCTCCATACTCTAGGAGCTTCTCCTGTATTAGTCAGTCTTATTGGCCAAGACCAAGCGGGAGAATGGATCCTCAATAATGTTCCTGATTACCGGGGCATCGTCATTGATGCCCAACGCTCAACTATAGTCAAAACCCGGATTATTGCTCATCATCAGCAAGTTGTCCGAGTAGACTTTGAAGAAAAAAAGCCCATTACTCCTGAAATCGCTGAGAAGATTCTCCATTTTCTCCAAAAGGAACCCTTTGAGGGACTTTTAATTTCCGATTACAATAAAGGACTCCTGACCCCAGAGCTAATGAAAAAAGTTCTGGCCCTCTGTGAGGAAAAACACTTACCAGTTTTCGTTGATCCTAAGGTAGACAACTTTTTTCTCTTTTCACCAGTAACCCTTATAACCCCCAACCACCATGAAGCCGAAAAGATTGTTCATCATCCCTGTCAAAATGACCAACAAATTGAAACGGCCGGCCAGGAAATTCTAGACCGGATCAAGACTCGTTACTTAATTATTAAAAGAGGCGAAAAAGGGATGACTGTCTTTGAAAAAGGAGTTAAACCAATTCACATTCCTACCCGGGCCCGGGAAGTGTATGACGTCACGGGGGCTGGTGATACAGTCATTGCCGTGGCCTCTCTCGCCCTTCTGGCCGGAGCTTCTATTCACGAAGCTGCCTTTATCGCTAATTTAGCAGCTGGACTTGTAGTCGGGAAAATTGGCACTGCAGCTGTGACCTGCCAAGAAATAATTGAAGCTCTTGAAGACTAGTTGACTATTTAAAAAACTTTTCAGAAAGATTCCCCAAAGACTATCTATCTCGTTCACCCAATATATTGGATCATTTACTGTCTCTGTCTTTTTTAAAAGTTTAACCTCCAAATGCAAGCCGCCCCCTAATTAGTCCTCCTCAGACAAAATTAATATTCCCTTCTCCCCCGAATATGATTATAATGAAAAGGAACCATGTGTGGAGTTATTGGGATAATTGGTAATCAGGACGTCTTTTTTGACCTATATCAAGGTCTTCTTTCTATTCAACACCGTGGTCAAGACTCTGCGGGCGTAATTACTTACGACGGCCAATTCCATATAAAAAAGGGCAACGGCCTCGTGCGTGATATTTTTACTCCTGAACATGCAGAAAGGCTAAAGGGCAATGTCGGGCTGGGCCATACCCGTTATCCTACAATTGGGGGAGGAGGCGGTGAAGACGCTCAACCCTTTTTAGTTAATTCGCCTTTTGGAATAGCTATGGCTCATAACGGCAACGTCATTAATTACGCCGAATTAAAAAAGATTCTTTTCGACCGTTATCACCGCCATATCAACTCGACTAATGATGTGGAAGTAATCCTCAACCTCTTTGCTCAGGAACTGGCTGATTTAAAGGTCAAAAAATTGAAACCAGAACATATTTTTAAGGCTGTCCAGGGAGTCTACCGGCAAGTAAAAGGGAGTTATTCGGTAGTGGCTTATGTAGCCGAAGAAGGATTAGTGGCTTTCCGGGATCCTTATGGTATCAAACCTTTAGCTTTTGGTCGGCGGGATGAGGGTTTTTTTCCTGCCTACGCTATAGCTTCAGAAACCGTCAGTCTGAATATAATGAATTTTTCTCATATAGAAGACGTTAAGCCGGGAGAAGTTATCTTTATTGATAAAAATCGGCATCTCCATCGGCAACGACTTGTCCGAAAACCCCATCACCCTTGCCTTTTCGAATGGGTTTATTTTGCTCGCCCTGACTCTTTCATTGACGGTGTCAATGTTTATAGCTGCCGGGTTCTATTGGGAAAATTCCTGGCCGAAGACATCCGGCAACTCAACCTAGATATTGATGTAGTAGTCCCGGTACCCGACTCGGCCAGAGATGCAGCCATTGAAATCGCGCGTCGTTTAAATCTTAAATACCGCGAAGCCCTGGTTAAAAATCGCTATATCGGCCGGACATTTATTATGCCCTCTGACAATTCTCGCAAGACTTCAGTTCGACAAAAGTTAAATCCTATTGCCTCAGAATTAAAAGACCGTAATGTACTCCTGGTTGATGACAGTATTGTTCGGGGCAACACCTCCCGAGCCATTATCCAAATGGTGCGGGACTGCGGAGCTAAAAAAGTGTATTTCGCAGCCTATTCCCCTCCCCTTAGATTCCCTTGTGTTTACGGCATTGACATGCAGACTAAAACCGAATTTATTGCCCAAAACGCCACTCCCGCCCAGGTGGCTAAAAAAATCGGGGCGGACTTAGTCATTTACCAGCGTTTGGAAAACCTGAAAAAAGCAGTGCACACTCTCAATCCTAAAATAAATCACTACTGTGGAGCCTGCTTTGACGGTCATTATCCTACCGGCGATGTTACCCCAGAAATTCTTGAACAAATCGAAAGAGAACGTCGCTTAGCTCATGAAAAACAATTGGAATTAAATATTTAATTTTACTTGCCTGCGTCCTGCTTATTTCTGTACTTCTACCCCTAGTTTCCTTCGCCAATAATTCAGAAGATCTTTCAAAGTCTGGGCAAGAGGAATTCTCGGTTCCCACCCTGTACTCTTTCTTAGCTTGGAATTATCGCCATAAAGCACTGGAATATCAGTTTTCCTGAGACGAGCCGGATCAACCTCGACTTTGATCTCTTCCCGGGATTGAGCTAAAAGAGTCTCTAAAATCCAACGTAAGGAAACAGCCTCTCCCGAGCAAACATTGTAAATCTCACCTCTTCTTCCTTTTTCTAAAAGTCCTAAATAAGCTTGGACCACATCTCGGACATCAGTAAAATCACGTTTTATCTCAATATTACCCACTTTGAGGAAGGCTTGATGTTCGCCCTTCTCTATCTGAGCAATTTGATAGGCCCAATCCGAACAAACAAATAGCGGACTCTGGCCTGGGCCAGTATGGGGGAAAGCTCGGACAATCAAACTGTCTAATCCTTCTATGCGTTGATAAAAAGACACCAGCATTTCGCTACAGGCTTTAGAAAAAGCATAAGGATTAACTATCTGAAGGGGCTCATCTTCCCGCAGAGGATGATCTATGGGGTGAAGGAAACCATAAACATCGGAGGAGCTAACAAATAGTAAACGAGCCTGAGGAGCTTTTTCCCGAAGAACTTCGACCAGATTAAAAGTTCCAAGAAGATTGACTTCAAGCGTCTCTCGTCGTTTCTTCCAGGAAAGACGAACATTAGACAGGGCGGCCAGATGTATGACCCAGTGAGGGTCAAAGTCCTCAACTAGCCAAGCCAAACTATTTCTCTCTCTTATATCTATATGTTCCAGCCTTACCTCTGGGGGAAAGCCACATTCCTCGGGTCTTTCAGGAAAACAGGTGCCAGCAATTTGGGCTTGTTGCTGGAGTAAGGCTTTTACTAAATGACACCCCACAAAACCACTGGCTCCTGTAATCAAAACGCGCCGGTTCACACTCGTGATCTCCAATAATTCAACAAATCTTCTAAAGACTGCCGGAGGGGAATCCGCGGTTCCCACCCCGTCAATTGCCGGAATTTGGAAGAATCTGCCAGCAAAATTGGGACATCCGAAGGCCGCAATCTTTCGGGGTCAACTTTAACTTCCACCTTAACCTGGCTGAGGCTGATCAACATGTCAAGAATATCCTGCATAGCATAGGCCCGACCAGTCCCAATATTATAAACTTCGCCTTCTTCTCCCCTTTCTAAACTTAACCAGTAAGCCCTAACTATATCCCGGACATCAGTAAAATCTCTTTTGGCCTCTAGGTTGCCAACTAGAATAACTGGTTTCCGCTTTTTCTTTTCAATCTCGGCGATCTGGCGGGCAAAATTGGAACAGATAAAAACCTCCCCCCGACGAGGGCCGGTATGATTAAATCCCCTAGTTCGAACTGCCCGTAAACCGTAACTCTTCCAATACTGAAAAGCCAGCAGATCCTGGGCCACTTTACTTACAGCATAAGGACTGAGGGGCCTTAAAGGGTTAGTCTCTTTTATGGGAATTTCATCTTCAAAAACCAGTCCATATTCTTCACTAGAGCCAGCAATCTGAATTTTAGGAGAAAGGCCTAAATCTAGGATGGCTTCAAAAAGATTAATCTGCCCAATGGCATTGATGGAAAAAGTCTCAGCCGGACACTTCCAAGAGGTGGGAACAAAACTTTGCGCTGCCAAATGGAAAATCCAATCTGGCTTGACGACCGCTAATATTTTTTTCAAAGAAACAATATCTTTTAAATCCCCTTCAACCAAAGTTATCTTATTTTCCAGATGAACAATATTCTCCCGCCGGCTTCGCCATCTGATCAAACCAAAGACTTCCACCTCGGGATGGTGATTGAGAATATACTCAGCCAAATGACTCCCGGCAAAACCAGTTATTCCAGTCAACAGAACTCTCATCCATCCTCCTTATAGGCTCACGGGCTCAAATAAATAAGTAGCAAACGTTTAATATATCGTAAATAAACACGAAAGACAATCGAGAAACCTAAGCTTCCATTTCCCGTCACAGACAAATTCCTTCTCTTTCCTGGAAGACAATTACAAATGGCCACCCACCGATTGTTAAAGCCTTTTTTGAATAATCTAAAATTTTTAAATTCAAAAGTTGAGAGGAAATTTTTGCTAGCCCAATCTCCTTATCGATCTTGATAATACTGTTTATAAAAACGGCGATAATCACTACTTTTCTCTTTAATTTTCCGCCACCACTCTTCATGCTGACAATACCACTCAACTGTCCGCTGCAAGCCTTCTTCAAAACTAACCTGAGGAGCCCAACCTAATCTTCTTATTTTCTGACAATCCAAGGCATAGCGCTGATCGTGACCTGGACGATCCTTGACTAATTTTATTAAATCTTCAGATTTTCCTAAATGTTGAGTAATTTGGCGGGCCACTTTTATATTAGGAATTTCATTATTAGCCCCAATATTATAAACTTCCCCAATCTTGCCTTTTTTTATAACTAACTCCAAGGCTCGACAATGGTCCTCGACAAACAACCAATCCCGAACATTTTCTCCCGTCCCATAAAGAGGCAGCGTTTTCCCTTCCAAGGCATTAGTAATAAATAATGGAATAAATTTCTCTGGATATTGATAAGGTCCATAATTATTGCTGGGTCGAACAATTATTACCGGGAGGCGATAAGTCACCCAATAAGCATGAGCCAGCCGATCTGCTCCGGCTTTGCTGGCCGCATAAGGAGAAGAAGGATTCAAAGCATCGTCTTCGCTAAAATAGCCTGTTTCCCGGCTGCCATAAACCTCATCAGTAGAAACATGAAGAAAGAATTCCAGCTGACCGATCTGTCGGGCTACATCCAAAAGGACAAAAGTGCCAAAGACATCCGTCAAAATAAACTCACCAGCATCCAGAATAGAACGATCCACATGAGTTTCGGCCGCTAAATGAATTATTCCCTGAACTTTGGGAATAACTTTGGCGACTAAAGCCCGATCACGAATGTCCCCCTGAATAAATTCATACCGGGGGTCCGTTTCCACATCTCGGAGATTATCCAAATTGCCAGCATAAGTTAATTTATCCAGATTAATAATTTTAATTTCTGAATAATTTTCCAGAAGATAGTGAATCAAATTACTCCCAATAAAACCAGCTCCACCTGTCACCAAAATTGTCTTGCCGGTCAATGACCTCTCTTCAACCATCACGGCGCCTCCACTCATAAGGAATCTCATTATCGTGAGGGTCTAGCCGGTATTCATCCGGAGAATCATAGTTATAAACTTCAGTGGGAATATTAACTACCACCGCTTCCTCCTGACTGACACACATCCATCCATGGTAGACGCCAGGGGGAATTTGAATCAACAATGGATGGTGGATTCCTAAATAAAACTGATTCACCTCTCCCTTGGTGGGTGAATCAGGTCGCGGATCATAAAGGGCCAGCTTAATCATTCCCACAAGACAGGCAACATTATCCGTCTGCTTTTTATGAAGATGCCAAGCCTTGACTACCCCGGGATATGTGGTAGTCATATATACCTGACCAAATTTTAGGAAAAGTTCATCATCAGCTCGAAGAATTTCCATCAACCGGCCCCGCTCATCAGGGATTACTCTTAATTTTTTCAAACGAACTCCCTCAATCATCTTCACTCCTTTTAATTAATATATCTTATTTTAAACCGACTTCACTCTTTTCTCCAAGAACAAAACGGTAGACTCGGGGCTTGGCTTGCCCCTGATAAATTCTTACTTCCCGACCGATTAAACTTTCATCAATCCGGCCACCAATGTCAATGATTTGGCTGCCCTCTAACATAATACTATGTTCAATTTCTGTCTTGATCACTCGACAATTAGCCTGGATTGAAGTGAAAGGCCCAATATAAGAATCAATTATTTCTGTCTTCTCTCCGATTATGGCTGGCCCCCGGACTACACTCCGGATGACCCTGGCTCCCTTTTCTAGGACTACCTGTCCATTGAGACGGGACTCAACATCCACCTCCCCTTCAATCCTGCCTTCAATTGACTCCAGAATTAATCGGTTAGCTTCCAAGACATCTTCGATCTTACCTGTATCTTTCCACCAGCCAGAAACAATATGAGGCTGAACTTGGTAGCCATGATCCACCAGATACTGAATGGCATCGGTGATTTCCAGTTCATTCCGCCAGGAGGGTTTAATGGCTCGAGCTGCTTCGAATATATGATGGTCAAACATATAAACCCCTACCAAGGCCAAGTTACTCCGAGGCTGCCGAGGTTTCTCCACCAGTCGTACCACCCGACCATTCTCCAGCTCAGCTACACCAAATCTCTCCGGATGGGGGACTTCAGTGAGAAGAATCAAGGCATTTGGCCGGTAAATCTGAAACTTTTCGACTAAGGAATGAATACCACTCTTTAAGATATTATCTCCCAAATACATCACAAAAGGAGTTTTTCCTAAAAAATCTTCTGCTACCAGCACAGCGTGAGCCAAGCCGAGAGGCGCTTCCTGCTCAATGTAAGTCAACCGCACCCCCCAACGTCGGCCATCGCCTGCTGCTTTTTTAATCTCTTCTTTGGTCTCGCCGACAACAATACCAATATCTTTGATACCGGCTTCTTTTAAAGCTTCAATGCCGTAGAAAAGAACCGGTTTATTGGCTACTGGAACTAGTTGTTTCGCTTGAGTAAAGGTAATTGGTCGGAGTCGAGTGCCTTTGCCACCACTTAAAATCAATCCTTTCATATAGAGTTTGCCTCCCGTGGATTTCATTGGTTGAGTCCCCCTAAAAAATCGGTAGATTTACCTATATTACCCAAGCCAAAAGAGATTCGGAACTGCACTTCAGGTTTTTCCCGAAAATAAAATACCCGAAGATCCGCCGTAAAATCAAGACATTGGTAATGATAAGTGACCAAGGCCCCTAAGTAAAGTAGTTCTCTTTCTTGGAGATTGAAATCAACCTGGGTTTGGGCTTCAAGAGAGAGTGTCGGAATCTTAGCCCCGCCAGAGAACCCAATTTGATGGCGATTCCATAAAGATTCGGGTCGGTAAGGATTAGAACTTTTATACCAGTTCAGTCGAAAAAACCAATCATCACTTGGCACTCCCCAACCGGCACTGACTCGAAGACTAGAAAAGACCTTATAATAAGGATTGAAACCAGCCGAAAAATCCAAATTGGCCTTCCGGCCGGGATAAAAACGTAAATAGGTAGTTATATCCGAAAAACGAGGAATTTCTCCATTCACTCGATATAATTGAAGGGGACTCTCTTCAGGAGCTAAGTAATAATTTTGGAAAATCCCCAGAGTAAAAATTTCCCGGGGCATCCCTCCCTGTTTGACCAGCAAACGATTAGTTAACCCATAACGCAGATAATGTTGGCGTAGAAAATAATAAGTAGTAATTATCCGTTCGGAATCAACCACGGGGCTTTCATAGACATAAGAAAAAGAAGGTTCAATAATATGCTTGGCTTTCGGCTCACCGCCGACATAGAAAAGTCGATAAAAAACCGGCCCGACAATCTCTGTATTCCAGGCATAGTTCTGGGTAAAGAGGGGTTCGGAGACCACTCTCTTGGTGTTGGGGGCATACGTGCTGAAATAATAATTCCATTTAGCGGTCACGGAGGTGTTTAAAGTAAACCAGGGAATAGAGGAAAAAGGCAGACTAAGAGTGGGGTGAACACTCAGACTTTGCGACTTTTTTTGTTTCCCCTTCTCATAAGCTGTCTGGTAACCATATTCCCAACGGACCAACGAGGTGCCAAAGGAAAAGTAGAAAGGACCTAACAGTTTCATCCGCGTCGAACTTAAACTTAGCTGAGGCAGGTAATACCGGATGACGGAGTTATTTAATTGACGGAAATAAGTTTCAAATCGAGAGGCCCGAATACTCAAATTGAAAAACGACCAGGAGCGAGAAAGATATATTTCGGAACGTCGATTAGAAACTAAGGCTCTTTTAAAATTATTGTCAAATTCCCTCAGAAAATCGAAAGAACTTTGATAATCAACATCAGCTACTAGATTAAATTTCCCAGGTAAAGGCTGATTATGTTTGAGGCGAATTATATAAGCATTTTTGGGGTAACCCATCTCCGGAGGAGTAGAAAAATGGAAACCAAACAAACGTATTTCCCCACCTATATTCTGGGAAAATAAATAACGATATTCCAAACCACCCCCAAAGCCTCGGGCTGAATAGTAATCAAAATTAAAAGTGGCGTCCATGTTGCGGCGAATAGCCCAGTAAAAACTCTCCGAAAAACTTACTCCCTTTATGGCCGAATAACCTAGTTGGGGAGTCAAGAATCCTGTTTTTCTGGCCTCTCCCAAGGGATAACGGAAATAGGGCCAGTAAAAAACAGGCATCTTTTTTATTTTGAAGACCGCCCCCCACATTTCAATATATTCATTCTTTTTAAAAGAAGCCCGAGAACAAGAAAATATCCACCGGGGAACCGACTGAGTACAGGAAGTTATTCTAGCCCGAGAAAGGCTATAGACTTCATTGACATCCCTTCTAATACTTTCAGCTTGATAAAAAATAGTGGGTTTAATCAACCCATGAACCCTTTGTAATTCTCCAACTTTGGACTCCAAATTAAACTGAAGACGCTTGGCAGTAATTACTTCTTGGGGAAGGTGAAGAACTACGTGACCTTCGGCAATAACTTCTTTGGTTTCGGTATCAAGCTCAACTGTATCAGCCATCAGTTTGAGTTCCTTATAATGAATCTCCACATTACCCCTGGCAAAAACTTTGTTTTTCTCCCTTTCTGTGCGCTGGGCAATTATGCGGATTTCGTCCTTCGAAAAACCCACTGAGCTAATCACAAGCAGTAACAAAACGACTCCCCAGAGCCGGAAAATTAAATTGGGCCACCTTTTGAAAACCTGGCGTAAGGATAAGGTCAGGCGCGGCAATTTCCCTCCCAGGCGATTTATTTTTTTAACTGACGAAGAAAATCTGCAACCCGATTTTTCAATTCTGGATTCTTTAATCGGGGTAAAATCTTTTCAAAAAAAGCTCTGGCTTTTTCCGGAGAACCGCTGTTGACCAAGGCTACTCCCAGATTAACCGCAGCTACTTCATCCTCTGGAGCCAACTTTAAGGCCTGCTGAAAGCTGGTTACGGCTTCCTTATAACGACCCAAATGATTTAAGATTACTCCTCGGAGATTATAAGCTCCAGAGGAAGGATGGTCGCTGACGAGTTTTTCCACAACTCTTAAGGCTTCTTCTAGTCGCTGATTTAAATAAAGAGCTTTGGCCAAAGAAAAAGCTACTTCCGGCCGGGGATTCAGTTGATAAGAACGCTGATAAAACGTTAAGGCTTTTTCCTTTTTTCCCAATTCTTCATAGACCCTCCCCAGGCCATACAGAGCTTCTGGAAATTCAGGATTTATCTCCACCGCCTTCTGATAATAACCTAAAGCCTGACTCAAATTGCCCTTCTCCAGAAAAATTAATCCTAGAAGATTATAGGAAGGGGCATGTTCTGGAGACAAGGTCAGGGCTCGCTGGAGATATTTCAGAGCCTCCTCTTTTAATCCATAACGATAAGCTACTACCGCTTTTTCATATTGATACTCTGGATCTTGTTCTTTATTCTGGCTGGATTGGTTCATAGTGGTTGTACAAAAATTTAGGCCGAAAAATAAAACTATTAATAATACTCCCAATTTAAAATATTTCATTGTCTTTCACCCTTTCTAGTTATACCATATTCTTCCTTGCTCATCACCTTTCTGGTTTAAAGTTCACCTCCTAATAAAAACTTACTCGCTGGAGAGACACCTTTTCATTCATTCTAACTGGATATCTTCTCTCTGATTAAAATTTACTAAAACTCGGACTGCTGGCTAAAAACGGAGAAGATTTTAAACTTAGAAAGAAGGATAATCATGGTCAGGACCAGAAGAGAATCTCTTTCTTTTCAACGATACAATCTTATTTTAGCCATGTGATTCATAATTAGCTTCCCACGCTATCAGAAAGGCCTTCTTAAAAAATTGGGGGAATCTAAACTCTAGAAGGCACTTCTCGAACTTCATCCGATCCGGTGTCTCAACCGCATTTCTTGACATAATTTCTCCTTCCAGAGATAATAACCGCATCTTAGAGAAAAAGGTTCAACCACTAAATAAAGGAATGCGTTCCCACAAAACTGGGTGGCGTCGTCTGGCCGAATTAAGTTCCTTGGGACTAATTCTGCCTTCTTCAATTATTGTCGGACTCTTCTTTGGCTATTGGCTGGATAAACTTCTGGGTACCCATCCTTGGATGCTGCTAATTTTCACAATTTTCGGTATAATTTCTGGTCTAAGCAGTCTTCTCCGGGCTGTCAAAAAAATAAATTCTTCCTCAGATAAGGAGGAATAAGGCAAAAATTAAATCTCTTCGACAAAGGTCGACCCAAAAGGCAGAACTTTATGGACAAAAAAAAGTCAAATACTTCCCCCATTGAAGAAAAAGTACTTTGGAGAATCCCTTTGGAAATTATCTTGGTTACAACAGTACTGGCAATTCCAGCTTATTTTCTTTTTGACCTGAGTTATGCCGGTCTCTTCTGGGCCGGCGGATTCACAGGAGCCTTGAGTTTTTGGGGGTTAAAAATCTCCTTAACCCGGCTTTTAAGCAATCTTGGCCGGCAAGTTATCCTGCGTTCTCTTCTCTTTTACCTCTTTCGGCTGTTATTGATTGTCTTAATCTTTTTTATTATAATTTTGCTTTATAGAAAAAAAGTTGTTGTTTTTGCTATCGGCTTCTCTATGTTAGTCATAGTCATCATGGTGGAAGCTATTATTGGGCTTCTAGGTGGAAAAACATGGAAGAATTAGAACACAGTCTTTTTATTGTTGAAATAATCAATCGCTTTATTGGACAACCCTTGGCAGGAATTTTATCTTCTTTAGGAATAAAAATAGCCAACCCAGAACATCTCTTCCCTGACTACCTGGTGATGGTTATTATTGTGGCTCTAGCTCTGGTCTTCTTCTTTGGCCTGGCTTCCCGTAAATTGAGCCTGATCCCTGGGAAAAAACAGAGTTTTCTAGAAATGGTGCTTGAACTCTTCGAAGGTCTTTTATTAGATACCGTGGGAGAGGAAGGAAAGAAATATCTGCCCGTAATTGCCACTATTGGCCTATTTATTTTCTTCTGCAATCTTCTTGGACTGGTGCCCGGTTTAATGTCCCCCACCAGCAAACTTAATGTCACTGCTGGCTGTGCCTTGGTGGTTTTTGTCTATTACCACTGGGAAGGAATCAAGAGTCAAGGATTCTTCCGGTATCTGAAGCATTTTACTGGCCCTATTCCCATGCTCGCTCCACTGCTTTTACCTATTGAAATAATCAGCCATTTCTCTCGGCCTGTCTCTCTCTCTATCCGTCTCTTCGGCAACATTTTTGCTGAAGAGTTGTTGATAGTGATTATTGCTTCCATCATTCCTTTTTTCTTGCCTTTGCCCTTTATGGCCATCGCTATTTTCACCTCAATTATCCAGGCTTTTGTCTTTGTGCTCCTGGCTTGTATATATATTGCCGGAGCTGTAGCTCACGAAGAAGAACATTAATTTTTGGAGGAAAATATGACCAAAAAAGGAAAATTAATTCTTACGGCTTTATTTTTCTGTCTTTTACTCTCCTCACCCGCTTTAGCGCAAACCCCTGCTGGAGGTAAAGCCCCTCTCTTTCAGTGGTCAATCATCATTGGTGGAGCTATCATTACCTTTGCTTCAGCTGCGGGTGCATTCTGCCAGGCCAAAGCCATCAGCAGCGCCTGTGAAGGTATTTCTCGTAATCCTGGAGCTGCTCCTCACATCCGTTTCTTGCTCATATTCGGACTGGTGCTCATCGAAACTCTAGTTATTTACGCCCTGCTCATCTCCATTATCATCCTCATGGTTCAGTGGGGGAAATATATTTAAGCCGATTTTTCTGCAGAGAAATTGACAACTCTCAGTGATTAAAACAAAATCATTTTGGCCTCGCCTGCTTATCAGTCTGGGGAGGGCCATAAATATAATTAAAATCACTATAAAAAGATTTAATGAGGATAGGTGCGGCAATTTCGCTATCACTATTTCTTATTTTGCTCTGCTCTGCTCGGTGCCCCTGGTCGCCCTGTTTGCCTATATCTCCACCAAAATTTTGGGAACTTCTGAACTAGCCTTCCGCAGTCTCAACATTTTCTCTGATGAATTCTTTGCTAGACTTGATCCTTACTTCTTTCAACGCATTCAAGAAGTCTCACGTAACATTACCAATCTTGGTTGGTTCGGTCTTATCGGTTCTTTTGTGGCTGCCAGTTTTCTCTTCTCTAATTTGATCTACGCGATCAATTTCATCTTCAAAGCCAATTATCAGAAATCCTTTTTCTATAACCGCTTAATGGAGTACATAATCATGTTCGTCATTGGCATCATTCTACTCATTTCTCTCTCCATCACCGCTATCTGGACAGCTATTCACCGGACTATTCGGGAAAGCCCCTTTGTGGCCACTCATATTAACCCCAAAATTGTTTCTCTCATTGACAACTTTTTTCTTCAGTATTTAATTCCTTTCACTCTGACTTTCTTGGTGTTCTTTTCTATTTATAAATTTATTCCAGAAGTCAAAGTTTATACTCGGGCAGCCGCCATCGCTGCTGGTGTTGCGGCTCTTCTTTGGGAAGTTTTCAAAAGATTATTCGCCTTCTATGTGGCTCATATCTCAGCTATTGGCATAGTTCTCTCCAAACTACTCCAAGGCACTTTGACCTCCATTATTTTCTTCTTGCTCTGGATATCCTTTTCTTTAGTCATCCTTCTCTGGGGAGCGGAACTGGCCGCCGTCCTCAATGAAAGGGTTCATCAGGAATATGCCTGAGCAACCAAAGTTCAAACCAATAACCCTCGAGGTCCTGGCCCAACAGTTGGGCCTGACTTTTGAAGGCAAGAAGGACACTCTTATCCAAGGAGCAGCCAGTCTAACCACAGCCAAACCAGGCGATCTGGTTTTCCTAGCGGATAAAAAATTTCGGACTCTTCTCCAAAAATCACCTGCAGCTGCCGCTATTGTACCTTACGATGAACCCCCTCTCCCTTTACCCGTGATGCGAGCTCCTAATCCTTATCTCAGTTTTGTCCAAGCCTTAGAGATTATGTATCAACCTTACCGGCCCCCACCGGGAATTCATCCCACGGCTTCTATTCACCCCAGTGCCACCATCGGACCCGATGTTTCTATAGGGGCCGGCTGTGTTATCGGGGAAAAAGTAGTTATCGGCGCTAAGACAATTATCTTCCCTTTGGTCTCCATTTACCCTCAAGTAACCATTGGAGAAGAATGTCTTATCCACTCCCTAGTCACCATTAGAGAAGATACTCAAATCGGTCGACGAGTAGTTATCCAACCCGGCGCCGTTATTGGGGCTGACGGTTTTGGTTTTCTTCAAGATGAGGCTGGCCGCTCGAGAAGAATTCCTCAAGTTGGCCGAGTAGTCATTGAAGACGATGTCGAAATCGGAGCTAATACAACTATTGATCGAGCTGCTCTGGAAGTAACCTTGATCAGCCGAGGAGTCAAAATTGATAATTTGGTTCAAATTGCTCACAACGTGACTATTGGGCCTGACACCATTATTGCTGCTCAAACTGGTATTGCTGGTAGCACCAAAATAGGTCAGCGGGTCATTATGGGCGGACAAGTAGGGCTAACTGATCATATTGAGATTGGTGATGAAGTTTTAATAGCCGCTAAAACAGGTGTCACTAAAAGTGTGCCGGAGGGGGCCAAGATAGCCGGCTCACCTCATCTTAATATTATGGATTGGCGGAAAGCTTGGGTCTCCATTCCTCAGCTCTATGATCTTCTGAAGAACTTCCGCCGTCTCCAGCGGAAAGTACAGGAATTAGAAGAAAAATTGGCCGGTCTTAACCGCTCTACTCCAGATGACTGAGGAACTCCTCTACCGCTAAGGCAGCTGCAACTCCTGAACCAACGGCGGTGGCGACTTGTTTGGGACAAACATTAGTCACATCACCGGCCGCAAAAATCCCCCGCCGTGAAGTTTCCATCTGAGAATTGACTTTAATTTCCCCATACTCATTTAACTCCAGAAATCCCTGAACAAAGGCCGTATTTGGATCCATACCAATGGAAATGAAAAGTCCATCCAAAGGTATCTCCGACTCTTTTTGTGTCTGCCGATCAAGCAATCTTATCTTTTCCAATCTCTCCTGACCAACAATTTCAGTGACAAATGCATTCCAGATGACCTCGATCTTAGGGTTAGCGAAGACTCTTTCCTGAAGAATTTTCACTCCTCTCAACTTATCCCGGCGATGGATTAAATAGACCTTCTGGGCAAATTTAGTTAAGAAAAGAGCCTCTTCGAGAGCATTATCACCACCACCCACGACGGCTACTACCCGGTCTCTAAAAAAAGCCCCATCGCAAGTAGCACAATAGGAAACACCTTTTCCGGTCAACTCAGCTTCACCTTTTACCCCTAACTTTCGATAAATTGACCCAGTAGCGATAATAACCGCCCGGGATTTATACTCTCCTTGATAACCGATGACTTGCCATCCATTATCTGTCTCCGCTATCTCTTTTATCTCATCCATCTTGAACTCGGCCCCAAACTTTTCCGCCTGTTGCCTAAACTTCTCCATCAATTCAAACGGAGCAATTCCGTCAGGAAAACCAGGATAATTTTCAATCCAATCCGTAAGCAGTATCTGCCCTCCCGGAACTCCTTTTTCTAGGACTAAAGTCTGACGTCGGGCTCTCCCCGCATAAATGGCCGCTGCCAGACCAGCCGGACCGGCTCCAATAATTATAATCTCATAACTCTCACTCATCTTGACTCTTCCTCTTTCTAAGTTCCTCAGACTTTATAAAAGTTTTCTTATTTTACCACAGTTTTGTTCTAGATAACAGTAAAGAAAGACAAGAAAGTTGTCTTCACCAATTCAGGCCAGACTCATGGCCATAATTGAATGGGGGTTGGCCTTCACCTTTCACCTTTGACAGCCAGGAAGGCCGTCTCGAGAAAGAAGTTTTTACGGCTAGTTTAAAATTAGCCCCCATTTCTATTCTTTTATTTGTCTCTTCTTTTATTTGTCTTTCCCTTTAGCTATTGCCAGAGATTATCTCCAGGAAAGAATTTTTTAGATTAAGAGGAGAAATAAATGACGAAAAATTTTGTTATTCCAAGGTAAAAGGCGAAGAGTTGCCCCCATCCCCACTGAACCTCAGACTACGGCCAAAGCCCTAAATAAAAAATCTATCTCTAGTTTCATCGTCTTGGGGAATAGAAAATTGCAAGTAAGGTGAAGCAAAGTAAAAAAGCTCATATTTTGGGAAGCTAAAAACCAACTTCTTCGGCTAACTTAATCGAAACCCAGGAACTCTCCTCAAAAATCATAAATTTTAGTCGGTAAACATTGAAAGACTAAAAATATCTACGGCTAATAAAACTAATTTTTCTGTTTGCGGAGAGCTTGCTGATAAAGACGGAGATAACGGCGGGCGGAAGTTTCCCAAGAATAGTTCTTCGCGGCTCCTTGACGAACTATTTTCCGCCAAAGAGAAGGCCGCCGGTAACATTTAATTGCCTCCTGAACAGCTGCAATCAAGGCTTCCGGGGTATATTCTTTAAAAACAAATCCATTGCCTTTTCCCGTACGGGGGTCAACGTGACGAACTGTCTCTTGGAGCCCGCCCACTGTGCGGACTACCGGCACAGATCCATACCGGAAACTATAAAGCTGGTTCAACCCACAGGGTTCCGATAAAGAAGGAATCAAAAAAATATCCACCCCAGCAGCTAATTTATGGACAAGCGCTGGGCTCCAATCAAATCTCACCGCTAAACGATGAGGGTATTTCTTGACGAAAGATAAAAAAGACCTTTCATAAATTTCTTCGCCTCGGCCTAGAATAACTAACCCCAACTCCATCTTCATTAACTCATCCATAGCCCCTAAAATTAAATCCACGCCCTTATGGGCCGCAAAGTAAAATGATGTTCCTAACAGAGGGACATTCGGATCAAGGGATAATTGAAATTCTTCTAATAAATCTAATTTGTTTTTTCTTTTTCCCTCCAAGTCACCGGGGCGATAATTCCAAGAAATATATTTATCATTCTCCGGATCCCAGATTTCATAATCGATTCCATTACGAATACTGACCAATTCATCTCGTCTTGTTTTAAGGATATGAGCCAAACCATGACTATGTTTTTGGGTCCACAATTCTTTCCGGTAAGAACTACTAACGGTATTAAGCATATCCGCATAAACAATCCCAGCTTTTAAAAAATTAAAGTGACCATTTAAAGAAAGTAACCCACTCTGCAAATACTTCCAGTTAAGTCCTGTGAGGGCCAGGGATTCTGGGGGAAAAATCCCTTGGTAGGCAACATTGTGAAGAGTTAACACCGTGGCCGTTTGCTGAAATATCTTTTTGCGCTGATAGAGAGTTTTTAAAAAAACTGGAATTAAAGCCGTCGGCCAGCTGTTACAATGAAGTACATCAAATTTTTTCCCCAGATAATGAATAGTCTCCAGGACAGCCTTGGAAAAAAAGATGAAGCGCTCATCATTATCCAGATAGTCCCCTCGTCCTGAACCATATATATTTTCCCGCCAGAAATAGCGGGGATTATCAACTAAAAATAAAACAAAACGACCGGCATCACTCCGCCAAATGCGTCCTTTAACCACCCGGCCTCCTAAATAAACAGGCAAAGAAGCACAAACAACTTCCTTTTCCAGTGACTCCAGCTCTGGACGCCGATAATAAGGCAAAAAAACAGCCACTTCTACTCCAAGGCTGGAAAGATATTTCGGCAGAGCCGCCGCTACGTCCGCTAATTCACCCGATTTAGCGTAAGGGGCTAATTCAGTAGTAATATAGGCTACTCTTAAAGAAGCTGACATGAGTAGAATTATATTAATCTAAAGTCTTAAGAAAAGTCAACTTCGAACTCCTGGTCAACACGGCTCCTTTAGCTCTCCTGCCCCTTCTTCCTTTTTTATTCTCGGGTAGGCACTAGCTATTCTCAGCTTACCTCATTCTTTTAAAAAATCTTTTATCCCAAGCTCATACTTCTTTTCATTTGACCTCTTCAGCCTAATTAGGCGTCGGCTATTCCAGATCAAACCAACTCATCTTCGCCTGAAAAATAAGCTGCCTAATAATTGACAATTGAATTAGGAAAACAAGAACTCACTAGGCTGAGGCTTGCCTCTCCCCGAAATCTTTCCTTAAATATCTCAAACTCTTTTAGGGAGCCCTTTCCGGAGGAAGGCTGAGGACTATTAGCCTTCGCCGCCAAGTATCTTTTCTTTGACTAACCCCAACCCAATTTTTCTTGGAGCAAATCAAAGAAATTTCTTCGAGGAGAAGATATGAGTTTTAATTCATGTTCACAACAGACAACTTTGACTCGGTCATGACTTTTCATTTGCTGACCACGTTGACCATCGATGGTCAAGTAAACTTCTTCGCTGGCCAATAATTGGGCTTCTACCACAGAACCGGAAGAAATTACCATCGGTCGGAAAGAAAGGGTGTGGGGACAGATAGGGGAAATAACAAAAGCTGGGAGGTTAGGATAAATAATCGGACCTCCCGCGGCCAAGGAATAAGCCGTGGAACCAGTCGGGGTAGAAATAATTAAACCATCAGCCCGAAGACAGGCAATCTGTTTACCATCAATATAAATAGCGAAACGAATCATCCGAGCCAAGGCGCCCTTATTAATCACCACATCATTCAGACAATAATACTGATTTTCTCCCAAGCTGGCTGAGAGCATCTTCCGCTGGCTAACTATTCTGGTATCACCCTGAAGGAAAGCTTCAAGGGTGATTTTCATTTCATCCAGAGGAACTTCGGTCAGAAATCCTAACCGTCCTAAATTAACCCCCATTACAGGCACATCATGGAGGGCGGCTAAATGAGCCACACTTAAGAGAGTACCATCTCCCCCAAAGACAATGACCAGATCAACTACCTGAGGAATAGACTCTCGAGGTAGTCCTGGCGGCTGACCAATTTTGTGAGCCGCCACATCCTCCAAAATACTTTCGACTCCTTTGGACTCCAAAAATTCAATGGCCTCCCGCAAAACCTGGTCAATATGGTCAGCGTGGGGTTTAATCACCAGACCAGCCCGTTTAATTTTCTTCATGCCTGACTATCTCCTTGATTATCTCTAATACTTTATCCCAAGAAAAACCAATTTGGTCAATTTTCCAAAAGACAAAAAATTCCTGATTCCCCTTTTGTCCCTTTTGGGTACATTTATGAAGTCCATGAGGAAAAAATCCTGCCTGCCAGGCTTGACTAAGCACGGCTTCTAAGACTTTGCGATGAACGGTTGAATCTCGAATTATGCCCTTTTTGCCCACTTGTTTCTTTCCGGCCTCAAACTGAGGCTTCAATAAAGCCAAAACCTCATGACCTCCTAAAATCCGCCTAATAGCTGGTAAAACCTTTAACACCGAAATGAAAGAAAGATCACAGGTGACCAGGTCAATCGCTTCAGGAAAGTCGTCTTTGTCCAAATAGCGGGCATTCTTTCGCAGAGGCACCACTCGAACATCTTGTTGAAGTCGCCAATCAAGTTGCCGAGGATCAACATCAACGGCATATACTCTCCGGGCTCCTCGTTGTAACAGACAATCTGTAAATCCTCCCGTAGAAGCACCTAGATCAGCAACAATTTTCCCTTGGACATTCATTTGGAAAACATCCAAAGCCTCAGCTAACTTAAGTCCCCCCCGACTGACAAAGGGGAGAGTAGCCTGGACTGCCAATCGTGAGCCTACTTTTAATTGCTGCCCTGGTTTCTCCACCCGTCCCCCTTCCCAAAAAACTCGACCGGCCATGATTAAAGCTTGGGCTTTTTGACGGGTGGGAGCCAAACCTTGCTCCACTAGAAGCTTATCCGCTCTTTCCTTCACGCCAACCCATCTCCTGGAGAAAATCAACAATCTGTCGATATATCCCCTCCGCGTTTAAACCTAGAAGGGCCTTAATCTCATTTGACTTGCCCATGGGATAAATAGTCAAGGGGATACCGATGGCTTTAAACCGGATATCGAATCTCTTGGCTCGATCAAGAACCTCTCTGACAGCCGAACCAAATCCGCCAGCCACCACACCTTCCTCCAAGGTGATAATAAATCGGCCTGATTGAGCATAATGCAACACTAGTTCTTCATCTACTGGCTTAGCAAATCGGGCATTGACTACAGCAAACTCCAACCCTATCTCAGCCAAGCGTTCAGCCACCTCAAGAGCTGGTCGCACCATACTGCCTAAAGCCAAGAGTAAATGAGATCCCTCCCTTAAGACTTCCGCCTTCCCTATAGGGATTTCTTGCCAATTATTATCTAATTTAACCCCATACCCTTTCCCTTTCGGGAAACGAATGGCTGTGGGGTGAGAATAATGAAGAGCTGAATAAAGCATATGCTGAAGCTCATTTTCATCTTTAGGGGCCATGACAACCATATGAGGCAAATGTCGCAGATAAACCAGATCATTAATTCCCTGATGGGTGGGACCGTCATCTGAAACAATGCCAGCTCGATCCAAAACAAAGACTATAGGAATATCCATCAAACAGACATCATGATAGAGCTGGTCATAGGCGCGCTGAAGAAAAGTGGAGTAAATGGCCACCACGGGCTGAAAACCACTTAGGGCCAGTCCAGTGGCAAAATCAACGGCATGTTGCTCGGCAATTCCCACATCATAGAACCGTTCAGGAAAACGCTGACTAAACTCAGCCAGACCAGTTCCTTCTCTCATAGCCGCCGTAATGGCTACTAGATGGGGATATTCTTGAGCTAAGCGCAACATCGTTTGGCCAAAGACAGCTGAATAACTCAAGGTGGTCTCATTATTTTTAGGCTTTCCTGTCCGGATATTGAAAGGTGAAGTCCCATGAAAATGCTCAGGGTTATTTTCAGCTGGAGGATAGCCTTTCCCTTTCTTGGTAATACAGTGAATTAAAACTGGCCCATCGATTTTTTTGGCTTCCTCAAAGACTTCTATCAATGAACTGATATTATGTCCTTGGACAGGCCCAATATAGCGGATACCCAATTCAGTAAAAAATAACCCTGGGAAAAAGACTTTCTTCACCGCTTCCTCGACAGCCCGACCTATTTTAATCACAGGCCAGCCCACTTTAGGAAAGGATTTCAAAATTGTCTTGACTGTATCTTTAACTCGGAGATAATGCTGACCGGAAACCAAGTAAGAAAGATACTTAGAAAGCGCTCCCACATTAGGAGAGATCGACATTTCATTATAATTCAGGACAATAATCAATCTTTCCCGCAGATGCCCTATTTGGTTGAGAGCTTCCCAGGCTACACCTCCGGTCAAACTGCCATCTCCAACCACAGCTATGACATGATAGTCCTCCTTTTTCTTGTCCCTAGCCACGGCCATCCCCAAAGCAGCTGAAAGAGCGGTCGAAGCATGCCCGGTGTTATAAACATCATATTCGCTTTCCTCCCGAGAAGGGTAGCCAGAGAGGCCCTGATATTTTCTGATTGTAGGAAAGCGATCCTTCCTTCCAGTGACGATTTTGTGGGTGTAACATTGATGTCCGACATCCCAAATAATTTTATCTTGCGGGGCATTAAAGACACGGTGAAGGGCCAAAGTCAACTCAACTGCCCCTAAATTGGGCGCTAAATGGCCGCCATTTTCTGAAACTATTTCAATAATATAATTTCTTATTTCTCGGGCTAACTTGTTCAGTTCTTTAAGAGATAGTTTTTTTAAATCCTGGGGAGTCTCAATACGTTCCAGAATTTCTCTCTTCATCTTAATTCTCCAAACGAAGCATTTCGGCTAAATAAATCAGTTCGTGACTATTAATTCCTCCCTCTTGTAAAATCTTTATAGCTTCATTCAGATATTGGTTTAAAAGAGAGCGAGTCCTTTCTTCGCCAAAGACTAAAGTGAAATTGGGAGAATCATTTTTACCTGCGGCTTGTTCATCCTGTTTCCAATCAAAAAGATCGTCCCGCAGTTGAAAAGCATAACCTAATTTCTCTCCAAAGGAAGATAATATCTGGATTTGCCTGGAAGAGGCACCGCCTATTATTCCACCAGCGACCACTGAAAAAATGATTAAATTACCTGTTTTCTTTTTGACCATTTCCAAAAACTCAGCTTCATTCTGGTCTTCAGCGGAAAAATATAAATCACGAATCTGCCCGCCGATCATACCCTCCACTCCCGCTGATCGGCTTAACCAACGGATTATCTCTTCTTTAACGGCCGACTTCTTGGGAGGAAAAGGAGCCTCAGCCACCACTTGAAAAGCTAAAGTCAAAAGAGCATCGCCAGTCAACAAAGCCAAAGCTTCGTCGAAAGCTCGATGCAAAGAAGGTCGACCACGACGAAAATCATCATCATCCATAGCGGGTAAATCATCGTGGATAAGTGAGTAATTGTGAATATATTCAACCGCACAAGCTACAGGGAGGAGTTCTTCTTCTGGGGCTTGATAATAATGACCAGCACTCATGAGGAGCAACGGTCGATATCTTTTCCCGCCAGAAAAAACAGCATAATGCATTGCCTCATAAATACTTCTCTCCCCTTTGGGTAAGAAGGCTTCCAGGGCTTCCTCTATTCTTTGCCGCCACCCTTGCAAAAGAGTGATTGTTGCCTCCATCTTTAACTTGCCTCTTATGTTGATCTGAACTTTTTCCCTTATTTCAATCAGGTTAAAAAGGTAAATCTTCGTCCTCTTCCCCCGTTACTTCCTCCTTACTTTCACTGACTTCATGGCGTTTCGCCACATCGAATGGTTGGGGCTTTAACCCTCCTTCTTCGTCTTTCAATAGAATCTCGACCTTTTTTTCGGCTTTTTCCAATTCTTCCCTTAAGAATCTAGCTAGTTTAACACCCTCTTCAAAAAGCCTCAAGCTCTCTTCTAGAGTCAACTCCTCCCCTTCTAAACGTTCGACAATCTTTTCTAATTCCTCCAGAGCTTTTTCAAAACTAAGATTTTTCATTTTGTCTCCTTAGAAAGCATGGACTCTATAGTTTTCAGGGCATCTACCTGCTGAACTAAACAGGTAAGTTCTCCCCGATAAAACCTCACCAGAATCTCATCCTTAACCAAAACATCGCTGGCCTGACGGATGAGTTTTTCTCCATCTTTTTGCCAACAAAGGGCATAACCCTTCCGAAGAACTGACAACGGGCTAACTCCATCTAATTGAGTAGCCACTTTGTCCCACTTCGATTTCAATCCGGCTAATTTTTTCCTTATTGAATTAGACATCTTTTCTTTTAAAAGTCTTACTCGTGCCTGCCAAGCTTTAATCTCTTGATAAATACCCACAATTTGCTTTCTCGCCCTGCCTTCCAGCTCATCCACTCTTTGACCAAGAGTTAAAAGTCTCATCCTGAAATTTTGGAAAGCTCGATGTTGAATACGCAAGAAAACGTCATGCCTTTGCTTTTGCAAAATCGCCTGAATTCGCTGGGAAAGACGCCGAGCCAGATTGCCAATTCTCTCTTCAAACGCCTGCTCTTTCTCAATCAGCATCTCGGCCGCAGCTGAAGGAGTTGAAGCCCGAACATCCGCTACAAAATCAGCAATAGTAAAATCAATCTCATGCCCCACGGCTGAGATGATAGGGATCGGACAAGCAAAAATGGCCCGCGCCACACTCTCTTCGTTAAAAGCCCATAAATCTTCAATCGAGCCTCCTCCTCGGCCCACTATAATCGCGTCCAAATCTGGAATTTGGCTTAAAAACCGAATACCTTCCACAATTTCAGCCGCCGCGCCCTCACCTTGGACTCTTACTGGATAAATAAGAATGTGCAACCGGGCAAATCGCCTCTCTAATGTTCGTAAAATATCCACAATGGCTGCTCCATGAGGTGAAGTCACCACGCCTACTTTCTTAGGTAAGAGAGGTAGTTTCTTCTTTAATTCTTTAGCAAACAAACCTTCTTTTTCTAATTTAGCTCTAAGTTGCTCAAAAGCCAGCTGGAGAGCTCCTTTACCTCGAGGTAAGACTTCCTCAACAATGATTTGATACTCTCCCCTCGGCTCATAGACTGTAATAGCTCCCCGACAGACCACTTTCAAACCATCCTGTAGTTCAAAAGCTACTCGCTGAGCGGCTGAACGGAATAAAACCGCCTTCAACTGAGCTTGGCTATCTTTCAAAGTAAAATAAACATGTCCGGAATGATAAGGGCGAAAATTGGAAATTTCTCCCTCTACCCAGACCTCTGGAAAAAGGGTTTCCAGTTCCTGCTTAATTAACTGAGTTAATTGAGAAACAGTTAGAACTTTTCTTTCTTGGCCCATTAATTCAGGAGGCTTCACTTTCTTCCTCGATTACCTCTGTTTTGATAGTCAGGGCCCGGCCCGAAAGGGAATCAATCTCTACATAAGCCGCCATCAGGACGAGTCGCCCTTTAGCCGGCTCAAAACGTTGAGGACGGCCCGACAAGAAACGTTGCAAAGCTTGTTCCCGTTTAACACCAATTATTGAATCCCTCCCACCAACCATACCCACATCCGTGACAAAGGCCGTTCCCTGGGGAAGCACCCGACCATCAGCCGTGGGAACATGAGTGTGGGTTCCCAAAACAGCTGAGACTCGGCCGTCCAAGTACCAGCCCATAGCTTGTTTTTCTGAAGTAGCTTCAGCGTGAAAATCAACTATAATAATGGGTGTTTTTTCCCGAAGACGAGCAATTTCTTCATCAGCCCGGCGAAAAGGACAATCAATCGGTTCCATAAAAACTCTTCCTTGGAGATTCAACACGGCTACGGGATACCCGTTTTTATCGGGAATAACTGTTGTGCCTTGACCGGGGTTTTCGGGAGGATAATTGGCTGGACGAAGAATCCGGTTAGTCTTGTCCAACATAGGCAAAATCTCTTTCTTATCCCAAATATGATTCCCCGTAGTGATTACATCAAAATATTCAAAAAGTTCCTGGGCCACTTTTTCTGTAAGACCTACCCCCCCGGCGGCATTCTCACCGTTAGCCATAACTACCGTGGGATCGTATTGACTAATCAAGCCAGGCAGAAGACGGCGCATCGCCTGTCGCCCGGGACGACCAATTAGGTCCCCTAAAAATAACAATCTAACTTTATCGGGCATATTCTACCGCTCTCATTTCCCGAATAACGGTCACTTTTATCTGCCCAGGGTAATCCAACTCTTCTTTAATCCGACGGGCTACATCCTTAGCGGTTAAAGCCGCTCTTTCATCAGAAATCTTCTGACTTTCAACAATAATTCGGATCTCTCGGCCGGCCTGAAGGGCAAAAGCTTTGGCCACTCCCTCAAATGACTTGGCTATCTCTTCCAACTTTTCTAAACGCTTAATATAGGTTTCTAGCAACTCCCGCCGAGCGCCAGGTCGAGCTGCGGATAAGGTATCTGCCGCCTGGACCAGCACCGCTTCTACTGAGGGAAAGTCAACATCCCGATGATGAGAGGCAATAGCTTGAATGACCGCTTCTGACTCTCCATATTTACGAGCTAACTCTACACTCAATTCGGTATGGGTGCCTTCTATCTCACGATCCACAGCTTTACCAATATCATGCAACAATCCAGCCCGCAGAGCCACCTTTTCATCCGCTCCTAGTTCCCGAGCCATTATGGCCGCTAGATAAGCAACTTCTTTAGAATGCTGCAAGACATTCTGACCATAACTTGTCCGATATTTTAATTTACCTAAAAGTTTAACTAATTCGGGATGAATATCCTGAATGCGTAATTCCAGGATCACCGACTCACCTTCTTGTTTGATTTTTTCTTCAAGTTCTTCTTTAACCGCTTCCACCACTTCCTCAATTCGGGCGGGATGAATTCGGCCATCCATGACTAATTTTTCAATGGCCATCCGGGCCATTTCCCGACGAATAGGATCGAAACTGGAAAGAATAACTGCTTCTGGAGTATCGTCGACAATAATGTCCACCCCGGTAGCCAATTCCAAAGCTCTAATATTCCGGCCCTCCCGACCAATTATCCGACCCTTCATATCATCAGAGGGGAGGTCGACCACCGAGACGGTGGTTTCCACAACATGTTCTGCGGCTGAGCGCTGAATAGCCTGACTAATTATCTCCCGAGCCAGAGCCTGACTTTTCTCTCTGGTTTCTTCCTCAATCCTTCGGAGAGTCTGGACCGCTTCCAACCGGGCTTCATCCTCAATCCTTTTCTGCAATTCTCGTTTGGCCTCTTCCTGGGTCAGGTGAGAAACCCTTTCCAGTTCTTCAATAACTTCGTTCATCTTCTGACGATATTCTTCTTCTCTCTGCTGTAACTCTCTCTCTTTCTGATAAAGAGTTCTCTCTTTATGAGAAAAATCTCTTTCCTTTCTTTCCAGAAGTTGATATTTCCTCTCTAGATTCTCTTCTTTCCGGAGTAAACGACGCTCCATATCATTAAGTTTACGCTGCTGATGGCGCGTCTGCCGCTCAAAATCGGTTTTAAGACGGATAAATTTTTCTTTGGCCTCTAAAGTGGCTTCTTTCTTTAGTTTTTCTGCCTCTTCTCGCGCTTTACTTAATATTTCCTGGGCTTCCTGTTTGGCCTTAAATAACATTCTCGCCCCAGCTGATTTCTGAACCAGCAGCCAAATTACTGCCCCGGCCAAAACAACTATGACGGTAATTAAGACGCCTGTTAATGTACTCACTCTGACTACCTCCTTTTCGGGGCGTCAAAGGAGAGGGGATTAGGAGGGCAACAGGGAACTCGGTCAGAAATTCCTTTTCAGCTGATGTTTAACCTCGATTTGGCTCTCTCAAAATCGATTCATTCAGCCCGGTTTTAAACTCCACACGCCCTTTTTGCGGTGGTGCACCCAGGATTATTCCTGGCCAAGTTCCCTTTGTCTCTTTATGTATTCGCATCTTTTAAGAGATTGTCCTCCAAACATTCTATTTCCGATTCAATTTGGCCAATGACTTCGTTCATTTGTTCGAGCTTTTTTTGAACTACAAAGTATTCATCAGCAATGTTCAAAGCGGCCAAAACCGCTATTTTAACCATATCGGCTGACTTTGATTTCACTGCTACTTCTCTCATTTTCTGATCTACATACGAAGTCAAATGGCTTATATATTCTTCATCCTCTTCTCCTTTGACCCGTATTCTATATTTCTGTCCATAAATCTCAATTTCCAAAATTTTGTCAATCATATGCCCAATTCATCAATTTGAGCAATAAGTGCCTCCACTTTAGCTCTAATTTCTTCCCTTTCCCTCTCCATTTCTTTCAAATGTTCATCAAGACGGGAAAACTTAGTAGTTTGACTTTCATACTCCTTCTTCACCGCCTGCAGCTCTTTAATTTTCTTTTTTAAAGCCGCATTCTCAGCTAAAGTTTTATTCAAAAAATCAACTAATTTGGAAATCTTCCCTTCCAAAATTTTAATTCTTTCCAGTTCACTTGTCAATTTTCCCTCCTTCCCTTAATTGGAAACCAAACTCGCTCTTTAAAGAGCGAATTATCCGCTCCATTAAATTATCCACTTCTTCCGCTTCCAGAGTTCTTTCAGGGTGCCGAAAAACAAAACGAAAAGAAAGGCTGACCTTGCCCTGGGGGATGGAGGCACCGGTGAACCGGTCATATAACTCAAACTTTTCCAGCCAGGGAATTTCTCGACTTTCCAGAAAGCTTCTAACCTGTTGATAAGGCAGTCCTGCTTCCACTAGAAAAGAAGCATCGCGAATAACGGCTGGAAACTTAACTACAGGCTGAAAATGAAAAGCCCGAGGTTGCTTACTGATCAAGTAGCCAATGTCAAATTCTGCCACCCAAACATCCTGTTTAAGTTCATATTTACGACCAATTTCCTCTCGGAGCAAACCAAGAAACCCCAGAGGTTCTCCCTTATAAGAGACAATTAAAGAAAGTCCGTTTTCACACCAAGGATGTTCTTTCTGAACAAAATTGACTGGTTCATACCGGAGCAAAGAAAAAAGGTCCTCAACTGCTCCTTTTAACCAAAAGAAATCGCTCTTTTCCCGAAGAGAAGACCAGTGTTTAGTCTCTCTCCAGCCAGTGCTCACTAATCCCAGAGATAACCGTTCCTGCGTGACATCATTTTTCCAGAAATATATTTTTCCCCATTCAAAAAGATGAACTCCTTCGGCTCCTCGATTGAGGTTATAGGCAACATTGCTGATTAAACCAGGTAACAAAGTTGTCCTCATCAAGGCTGATCGACTGGAAACTGGATTACGCAATCGGACCGGCTTTCTGGCCTGAGCAAAACAGTCATTATCTTCCTCACTCATAAAACTAAAATTCAAAACTTCATTAAATCCATAATGAAAAAGGAGATACCGCATCCTTTGAATTGTCTTGCGAAGGGGGGAAAGCGGTGGTTCGAGTTGTTTTAAAGGGGGGAAGGCTGAAGGAATCTGGTCATATCCAAAAAAGCGGGCCACTTCCTCAATTAAGTCAGCTTCTCGTTCAATATCTACCCGATGGTAAGGAACCAGAATTTTCCAGCAACCAGGTTGAGTAGTTTCGACCCCGAACTGGAGGGCCTGAAAAATTGATTCAATCTTTTCTGAAGGAACTTCGACTCCTAGCAACTCATGGACCCGATGATGACGAAGTATTAGTGTTTTTTTCTTGCGAGGATGAGGGTAGATATCAATTAAGCCGCGCGTGGCTTTCCCGCCAAACTGACTCAAGAGAGAAGCTACCATCAAAGCTCCTCGAGGAGGGAAGGAAATATCTGCTCCTCGTTCAAAGCGGTAAGAAGCATCTGTCTGCAGTCCCAACTTTTTAGCCGTCATTCGGACAGAAATGGGGTCAAAATAAGCACATTCAATAAAAACATCCTGGGTTTCCTCAGTTACTGCTGAATTTTCTCCCCCAATAATCCCGGCCAGAGCCACCGGTTTCTGCTCATCGGCAATGACCATCATCTCCGGTGAAAGCTGAAGGTCCGTACCGTCTAAAGTGCGGAAAGACTCATCTTTCTTAGCCTGCCTGACAATTATTTTCCGCCCCGCTAACTTATCTAAGTCAAAAGCATGAATAGGTTGAGCTGTGGCGTAAAGCACATAATTAGTTACATCCACCACATTATTGATGGTTTTTAGACCTACAGCCCGGAGTCGCCGTTGTAACCATTCTGGCGAAGGGCCAACCTTCACTCCCCGAACCACCAAGCCACAGTAACGAGGGCAAAGCTCCTCAACAAATACTTGAACATCCACTACTTCTTCAGTTTTCTCTGAAATCTCAGCCAGCGGCCATTGTTGTTCTTTTAAAGACTGACCCAAAACTGCAGCTAGCTCTCGGGCTATCCCTAAATGACCCAAAGTATCTGGGCGATTAGCGTAAGTCTCAATCTCCAGAACAAGATCGCCCTCTTCCCAGCTAAATTCATCAACAACTAAGCCAATCGAATTCAGTACCCGAATAAGCTCTTCGGGAGAGATGTTCAGTTCAATAAAATCTTTCAACCATTCAAGACTTATTCTCATTGTTTCAAAAACTGCCTTAAAAATCTTAGATCATTTTCATAAAAAGAACGCATATCAGTGATCTGGTAAATAAACATGGCTGTCCGGTCAATACCCATCCCAAAAGCAAAACCTGAATATTTTTCAGGATCAATATTAACATTTTTCAGTACTTGCGGGTCCACCATTCCCGCCCCCAAAATCTCAATCCAGCCACTGCCGCGACAAACCCGACAATCGCTATCTTCACCATGACAGACAGTACAACTGATGTCTACTTCAGCCGAAGGTTCGGTGAAGGGAAAAAAGCTGGGGCGAAATCGTATCTTGATCCTCTCGCTGAAAAGTCGGCGCAGGAAACTCTCTAAGGTTCCCTTGAGATGAGCAAAGGTGATCCCTACATCAACCACCAAACCTTCCACCTGGAAAAACATGGGTAAATGAGTCGGGTCAGGAGTCTCTTTGCGAAAGACCCGCCCGGGAATAATTATCCGGATAGGCGGCTTCCTCTTTTCCATAGCTCTGATTTGAACTGGCGAAGTGTGCGTCCGCAACAACAGATCATCCCGTCCCTCAACATAAATTGTGTCCCAATCATCCCGGGCTGGATGGTGGGGCGGAAAATTTAGAGCTTCAAAGTTATAATAATCCGTCTCAATTTCAGGTCCATCTTCTATTGAAAAACCCATTTGGTAAAAAATGTTTTCAATCTCCTCTTGGAACTTGATAATCGGGTGAGGAGCTCCCAAGGGAAGGGTCTTCCCGGGAAGGGTAATGTCAATTCCCGGCAACCGCTTGGCTACCGCAGTCATACTTTGAGCTGTCTCTTCCAGACGGGCTGTGATGTAATTCTTGAGTTCGTTTATTTCTTTACCAATTAGAGGTCTTTGCTGGGGAGAAAGATCTCTTAATGACTCAATCAACTTGGTCAGATAACCCCTTTTTCTTCCCAGAAATTGAACCCTCAGCTCCTGTAATTCCTGGGGGGTTTTAACATTTTTAATCGCCTCATCAAACTTGAGTCGGTATTGTTTTATTTTTTCTCGTAATTCTTCCATTCTCCCGAGGCTCAAGAAACGCTTTTAACCTGCTCAACTAACCGGGCAAATGTCTGGGGATGATTAACAGCTAGATCAGCCAGGATTTTTCGGTCAAGTTCAATATTCCGCTGTTTTAAGCCATGGATAAACTGATTGTAACTCAAACCATAACTTTCTGAAGCTGCCTTAATCCTGATGATCCACAGGCGCCGGAACTCTCTTTTTCTGGCTCGCCGGTCTCGATAGGCATACTGCAAAGCCTTTTCGACAGCTTCTTTAGCCGTCCGGTAATTGTGGCTACGCGCACCCCAATAGCCCTTGGCTAATTCCAGAATTTTGGCTCTTCTTCGTCGTCTTTTTGGGCCTCTTTTGACTCTGGGCATTTGGCTCCTCCTTTGTCAGGAACTTCGATATCCTTTTTCTTCCTTTTGTCTGGTTCCCGATAATTAAATTATACAATTAAAAGGCGTAAGGCAGCATTTTTTTGACTTTATCTTTATCTACCTTACTGACTAGAGTTAGCTTCCCTAAATTTCTTTTTCTCTTCGCCGATTTTTTGGTTAGGATATGACTTTTATTTGACTTCTGGTGAAGTATTTTCTTTTTGGCTGTCACTTTGAATCGTTTCTTGGCTCCGCGGTGAGTTTTTAGTTTTGGCATCTTTTCCTCCTGTCTTTTTGGGCGCGACCAGAACTGAGACGGCCCAAGGCTGCTCTTTAAAATCACCGTCTTTTTGGCCGAGGTCTTGAATATCGGTAAAGACTCGATCTATTACCTGATAAGCCATCTCAGGCTTGTACTTTTCCCGTCCCCTGAGCATGATGGTTATTTTAACTTTGTGACCATCTTCGAGAAAACGTCTAATATGTTTGACTTTGAACGTGTAATCATGGATGCTTATTTTTGGCCGGAACTTAATCTCTTTAACTTGGACCTGCTTCTGATGACGCTTGGCTTCCTGAGCTTTCTTATGCAATTCATAAAGAAACTTACCGTAATCCATTATCCGGCAAACTGGGGGATTAGCCTGGGGGGCGACCTCAACCAAATCCAGCTCCTTTTCCCGCGCTAAGGCCAGAGCTTCTGAGAGAGACATAATTCCCAATTGCTTCTTGTCCTCATCGATTAATCTTACTTCTCGCGCTCGAATCATTTCATTTATCCGATGGGGTTTTTCCTTTCTTTTAACGGGTCCAAATCTGCGCCTTCTGATGATTAACCTCCTTAAAAATCGTAAGTGATTGATTTATTCTTAATCAAATTTTTAATTTTTTCAAGGAATTTGCTGACTTTTATCTCTCCTTTATCGCCCACGGTGTGGACCCTTAAAGAGACACTCTCATTGGCCACCTCCTTATCTCCCACAATCAAGATGGTCGGAACTTTCTCCATCTCAGCTTCTCTGATTTTATGGCCGATTTTCTCCCGGCGGGCATTGACCACACTCCGGAGACCTTCCCGGCGAAATCTCTGGTCAAGTTGCTCGGCATATTCATTATGACGATCAGCAATGGGCAAAATACTCACCTGAACTGGGGCCAGCCAAAGAGGAAAATTACCCTTATAGTGTTCGATCAAAATACCAAAAAATCTCTCGAGTGACCCCAGAATGGCTCGATGAATGAGAAAGGGTCGATGCGGCTGGCCATCTTCTCCGGTATAATTCAGGTCAAATCTTTCGGCTAGATTAAAATCCAGCTGGATAGTCGTACATTGCCAAGAACGACCGAGAGCATCCTTAATCTTAATATCTATCTTCGGGCCATAAAACACTCCCTCTCCTTCATCAATTTGATAAGACAGGCCTTTCGCCTCCAACGCTTTCTTCAAGGCTTCGGTGGCTTTTTCCCAATCTTCCAGTCGGCCCACATATTTTTCCGGACGAGTGGAGAGGAAAACATCAAACTCACTAAAGCCAAATGTCTGCAACATCCGCATGGCTAGCGAAATGACCCGAGTTATTTCTTCCTCTAGCTGATCGCCCCGGCAAAAAATATGGGCATCATCTTGGGTAAATCCTCTGACTCGAAGTAATCCATGAAGGACCCCGCTTCTCTCATAGCGATAGACTGTGCCTAATTCAGCCCAGCGTAGAGGCAGGTCACGATAGCTTCTCAGCCGGCTTTTATAAACCATAATGTGAAAAGGGCAGTTCATGGGTTTGAGTTCGTACTCAATGCCTTCACTTTGAAAGGGCGGGTACATAGCTTCATAAAATTCCACATGACCACTGGTCCGCCAGACATCCAGCTTGGCAATATGGGGAGTATAAAGAAACTCGTAACCATCCTGAAAATGTTCCTCCTGCCAATAATGCTCCAGTTCACGCCGTATAGCGCCCCCCTTCGGATGCCAAAGAACCAACCCCGGTCCCACCAATTCGTTGAAACTGAATAAATCAAGATCAACTCCTAGCCGGCGATGGTCTCGGTGACGGGCTTCTTCTAGAAAATGTAAATAGTTATCTAGATCCTCTTGGGTAAAAAAGGCAGTGCCGTAAATCCGCTGCAATTGCGGTCCACTCTCGTCCCCTCTCCAGTAAGCTCCAGAGACCGAAAGTAATTTGAAATATTTAATTGCTCCGGTTGAGGGTAGATGAGGGCCTAGACAAAAATCAATAAAATTATCTTGTCGATAGCAGGAAACCTGGTCACCGCCTTTCTCCTCAATCAATTCTACTTTCAGTTTTTGACCCATTTTTTGGAAAAGTTCAATGGCTTCTTTTTTATCAAGCACAATTTTTTCTATCGGAATATCAGCCGCCGCCAATTCCCTCATCCTTTTCTCAATAGCCTGGAGGTCTTCAGGGGTAAAAGGTTTGTCTCTTAAAAAATCATAATAAAATCCATTTTCCACGGCCGGACCTATCCCCACCTGGGTGCCCGGGAATAGATCTAGCACCGCGTGAGCTAAGAGATGGGCCGCACTATGTCGGAGTACTTCCAGACTATTAATGGAATGGCCATCTCCCTTTGTCTTTCCAGAACTCTCTTTTTTGCCTTGACTCATCGAAAAATTCCTCTTCTTTATCCAAAATAATTAGAATTTAATCCAAGGGGAAGTCAGATGTAATCTCTGAAAAATCCCCCTCCAGGCGGAAACAGACATCTATATAATCATCTCTCTTTCATCAACAATCCAGTCTTCTCTCCTTCTCTCCATTGACCGGGAAATCTTTCCTGTCAGACGGAGAAAAAGAAATGGTAGGCGCGGAGGGGATCGAACCCTCGACCTCTTCCGCGTCAAGGAAGCACTCTTCCACTGAGCTACGCGCCTCCACTAAATCCCTAATATATTAATCATTTAATTTTCCCCTGTCAATACCAGACAAAGATAGGCGCCAGTCAGGTTGTCAATCAAACTACATCTAGTCAAAAAGACTTTCTCCCACCAAGTGGACCTTGCCTTTCTCAGGTCTTTAAATTTTTTCCTAAGGAGTGGTGAGGGAGTCTTTACGGCTCCCTCAGGATTATTTATACTCAGGAAGGAGGTATAAGACATGATCGGCTTGATCTCCGACAGTCATGACAACCTGGAGGCCCTTCGACAAATCGTAGAGATTTTCAACCACTTAGAGTGTTCTTTGGTTATTCACGCGGGTGATTTCGTGGCTCCTTTCGCCGCCCGGGAGCTGAGCCGTCTCCGTTGCCCGCTCCAAGCGGTCTTCGGCAACTGTGACGGGGAGAAAGAAGGATTAAAAAAAGCTATAAATGGCTGGGGCCATATTCAACCAGCGCCGTCAGAATTCAAGGCCGCTGGATTAAGGTTCCACCTGCGTCATATTCCTCTTCCTGAGGAAAAACTCATCTCTCTCCAGGGAAAAGTGGATGTTTATCTCTTTGGCCATACCCATAAGCCGCTGATTGAAAAAAGAGAAGAACTCCTCATAATCAATCCGGGTGAGGCGGGAGGGTGGTTAACCGGGCAATGTTCCTATGCTCTTTTGGAGCCAACTACTAAAGAAGTCACCCTTCACTATTTATGAAACCAAAATATAATTTTTGATGGTAAAATTACGTGGTAAAACTAAAAAACGGAGGCTAGAATTGGCGGGTAACGGCTTGGCTTTAAAAGGGCGTGAAAAACCCAGATATTTCCCCGGCCAAAATGCCTCTTGCCAGGCTAGCCCGTTAGAGCTTATATAGGAGTCCAAGAAACTGTCTAATTATTATGGTTCATCACGGAAAAAATCATTTATTTCAAACACCTTCAACTGGAGGCTCTGGGATGACTCGAGGCATTAATCGGCGCCAGAAACCCGCTTGGCAGATAATCCGGCGCCGGCCTCACTCTAAACCGACTCCCCCTAAGCCGACAGCCCCTTCTTCTAATAAACCCGCCAAGTTCCCCCGGAAAAACAAATAAATCCCTTTTCTCTTGAAGAAATCTTCCCTCAAATTAATTCCGACAAGCACCACTCTGCCGTCCCACAAAAAAGTCTCGAGGACCTTCCCCTCATCCCCTTTATTGCATAATTTAGTCCCCTGTATTATACTTATAAATTCTTTTTGAATATTAAATTGTTTTTATTGTTTTATTTATCATTTTCAGTAAAGGAGTTGATCTTATGAAAAAAGTTATCATTATGGGAGCTGCTGGAAGAGATTTCCACAATTTCAATGTCTTTTTCCGTGACCATGACAACTATCAGGTAGTGGCTTTCACCGCCACTCAGATTCCGGATATTGAGGGCCGGAAATATCCTCCCAGTTTAGCGGGTCAATTATATCCAGATGGAATTCCTATTTATCCTGAAGAACAACTAACTGAATTAATAAAAAAATACGATGTGGACGAAGTCTTTTTCTCCTACAGCGACGTCCCCCATGAATACGTCATGAATAAGGCTTCAGAAGTTATGGCGGCGGGGGCTAGTTTTGTGCTTCTCGGCCCCAAAGAGACCATGCTCAAGAGCCGCCGACCGGTCATTTCGGTCTGTGCTGTGAGAACGGGCTGCGGCAAAAGCCAAACCACCCGCAAAATTGCTCTTCTGCTGCGGGACAAAGGTCGCCGGGTAGTGGTCATCCGCCATCCTATGCCTTACGGTGACTTGGAGAAACAAAGAGTCCAGCGCTTCGCCACCTATGAGGATATGATCGAGCAAAAATGTACCATCGAAGAAATGGAAGAATATGAACCTCATATCCGCAACGGCATCGTGGTTTATGCCGGCGTAGACTATGCCGATATCCTTAAACAGGCCGAGGAAGAAGCTGATATCATCCTCTGGGACGGCGGCAATAATGATATTCCTTTCTACCAAGCTGACTTGGAAATCGTTGTGGTTGACCCTCACCGGCCAGGCCATGAATTGAAATATCATCCAGGCGAAACCAACTTCCGGCGGGCCGATGTCTTGGTTATTAATAAAATTGAGACCGCCAAACCCGAAAACGTGGATATTGTGCTGGAGAACGCCCGTCGGTATAATCCTTCAGCCGTCATTGTTAAAGCCAAATCGCCCATCTTTGTTCAGGATGGAGCGGCCATTAAAGGGAAAAAGGTTTTGGTCATTGAAGACGGCCCGACGCTGACCCACGGTGAGATGCCCTACGGGGCCGGAGTGATTGCCGCGGAAAAATATGGCGCAGCTGAACTGATCGACCCCCGTCCCTACGCTGTGGGTAGCATTAAAGCCACCTTCGCCAAATATACTCATCTCGACCGGGTGTTGCCGGCCATGGGCTATGGAGAAAAACAAATTCAGGAACTGGCCGCCACTATAGAGCAGGTGCCGTGCGACCTGGTCATTGGGGCCACGCCGATTGATCTAGGCCGGTTGATTAAAACCTCCAAACCACTGCTGCGGGTAACCTACGAACTCGAAGAAATCGGCTCACCTAATTTAAAGGAAGTTCTTGAGAGGTTCTAATGAATCGGAAAAAAGCTCTGATCGCCTTCGGCGGCAACGCTATCCTGCCCAGCCATCAAAAAGGGCTGCAGTCTGAACAAATGAAAAATGCCCAGAAGGCGGCCAAGCTGATGACTCATATTGTCCAGAAAGGCTATGAGTTGATTATTGTTCATGGGAATGGGCCTCAGGTGGGGAATTTGCTTATCCAGATGGAAGAAGCCGTGACCAAGGTCCCGCCTTTCACCCTGGAAGTCTGCGATGCCATGACCGAAGGGAGTATGGGCTTTATGCTGGAAAAGGCCATCATCAACGAATTGCGCAAAAAATCAATCGATAAAGAAGTGGCTACCCTGATTACTCAGGTTGTAGTCGATCGACATGATCCTGCCTTTCATAATCCCACCAAGCCTATCGGACCGTTTTATACCAAATATCGAGCTCAAATGCTCATCCGTCAGAAAAAATGGACGATGATCGAAGATGCCGGTCGGGGTTACCGGAAGGTAGTTCCTTCACCCAAACCCATTGATATTGTTCCCAAACGGGTCATTAAATCCCTGGTAGAAGAAGGAGTGATCGTTATTGCGGCCGGGGGTGGCGGTATTCCGGTCATCATCAACGGCAATGGGCTTTTCCAGGGAGTGGAAGCCGTGATTGATAAAGATTATGCCGCCAGCTTGATTGCCCGGGAAGTGGGCGTGGATCTTTTCATCATTTTGACCAATGTTCCCCAGGTTTGCCTCAACTATGGTACCCCAGAGGAAAAACCACTGCGGGTCATCACCGCCCAAGAAGCTCAAAAATACCTGGATGAAGGGCAATTCCCACCTGGCTCGATGGGCCCCAAAATTAAAGCAGCTCTAGAATATATCGAACATGGAGGACAGGAAGTTCTCATCACTTCGGCCAGTCATCTCAAAGCCGCCCTAATTAACCGCTCGGGCACTAAAATAGTCGCATCGCTTAAAAAAAGGAGGCCATAGTTATGTTGAAGGATTTTATTACTATTCATGATCTAACTACTTATGAATTCAATGAAATTCTGGATTTAGCCCAAAAAATAAAAGAGAAGCCGGATAAATTTCGAACATATCTGCAGGGCAAAATTCTGGCGATGATCTTCCAGAAACCCTCGCTTCGGACTCGCGTCACCTTCGAAGTAGGCATGCTCCAGCTGGGGGGGGAAGCTATCTATCTCGCCCCAACCGATATCCAACTGGGCACTCGAGAGACTCCGACTGATGTAGCTAAGAATCTGGAGAGATGGGTCGACGGCATCATGGCCCGTACTTTTGCTCATTCCATTGTTGTCGAACTGGCGGAAGCGGCTCGAATTCCGGTGGTCAATGCTCTAACTGACCTGCTCCACCCCTGCCAGGCTATGGCCGATTTTCTCACGCTTAAAGAGAAAAAAGGCGACTTGGCCCAGCTCAAATTGGCCTATGTGGGTGACGGGAACAATGTTTGCCATAGTTTGATGCTGGCCGCGGCCAAAGCCGGCACTCACCTGGTTGTGGCCACTCCTGAAGGGTATGAACCCCAGGAAGCCATAATCAACCAGGCTCAGGCCGACGGTCAGGCCAGCGGCTTTACCCTGGAACTCACCCATGACCCTGCGGCCGCAGTCAAAGAGGCTGATGCCGTCTACACCGACGTCTGGGCCTCAATGGGCCAGGAACATGAAAAAGAACAACGAGCCAAAATATTCGCCCCTTATCAGGTCAATAAAGAACTAATGGCCCAAGCTAAACCCGAGGCTCTTTTCATGCACTGTTTACCCGCCCACCGGGGGGAAGAAGTCACTTCCGAAGTCATTGATTCTCCCCAATCGGTGGTCTTCGACCAGGCCGAAAATCGGCTTCACGTCCAGAAAGCGATTCTCTCGCTTCTCATGAGACAGGAAAAAAGTGTATAATAGAACGGCAAAAAATGGCACAACAATCAGAAATCACTCAAATTTCAGCTCAAGACTTGGACTTTGTTCACAATATTCTGGCCGAAGCCAGTGAACCTCTCCGCCTGGGCGAATTAACTACCAAACTGGCCTTCGAAAAAACAGCTAGCGAGCTTAACCAACCCATAAAAAAATACGATCCTTCCTGCCGTTATGAAGTGGGAGATTTAATTTACAAAGAATACAATGAACCCTTGATGGTCTCCAGTAAAAACACTGAAATGTTTACTGGGGCTGTAGTTCTGCGGGTGGTCAATAAAATCCCCTATGAGAGCTATAATTGTGAAATGTTGGAAGTTGACTACAGTGGTGGAGGAATCTTCCGTAAGCACATCGACTACATGAAGAAAACCAAAACTCAGGTTCTTTTGCCCAGCAATCTTGATGGTCAGAACATCGAGCCTGAAATCGTTCCTCATGAGCAGGACCCGCGGCTCCACGAAATCCCTCTGACCGAAAAAGACCTCAAAAAACTCGAACGCAATCTGGAAAAAGCCCTTCATCATGACGAGCGTTTTTTTTCTTGGGAAGAATGGTGGGCTCTCACTGAGAAACAGGTAACTCTCCCTGAGGAAAAAATTGAGGCCACCGAAAATTATATCCGGGAAAAGCAGCACTCTGTGGCCACTGAAGAAATTATCCAAAATATTTTCGATATTCCTCCCCGGGCCAAAGAATATGCCCTAGCCTGTATGAGCTTCAATGCCCTGGTCCACAAAAAGCACCGCAAAAAATTCGTCTATACCTTTCCCGAAGGTTGGGGTAAATGGATCCTCAAAGAAATTCTGGAGGAGATGAGCCGGGATATCCCCTTAATGGCTCCTCCAATTACTCCGCCCGAAGAAGTCACACCACAAAAAAGTACTTTACTCCATCAAGTCGAATACCCGCTCAAAATTTACCTTGGTTGGCGGGATATTCTCTCTGGTGGCGTCCGACTGCCGCTTGCCCTGAAAAAGGAGCTCTCCGCAGCTCTCGAATACATCCTGGAAGATCCGGAAGAGGAAAAGGAATATTCTGTCTTTTATTTTGCCCAACTTCATGCTTTTCTCGGCCTCAAAGATATTTATGACCGCTTTCATGTGCCTCAAGGAGCCAGTCTTACTCTGGAAAAAAGAACCAAAACCAGATTTCGTTTCTGGCTGAAAACATCCAAGAAAAAAATCTCCTTTCCTCAGCTCACCTATGACCCAGCTACCGATACTTTCCAGAAAACCGGCGAAGAATTCTTTTCCTATGCTTTGCCCAATAAAATCATCCATATCGATGATGAATCTCTGGAGCGGCTGCTACAATTATATGACCAGCGGGAAGTGGCTGACCTAAGAGAATTACTGGTGCTTATTTACAAAGAATTCAGCCCCGAAGAGGAAAGAAGCCTCCATTATCTTAAAGCCTATCACCTAGTTGATGTGCTCCGGCGAACCACTCAGGAGGATGTAGAAGCCACTCTCCAACTGGCGCCTGAATTTGAAGAATCTGAAAAAAGGAAAGGGGTCTATATCTACCACGAAAAAGTTAAGACCGAAGAAGAGCTGGCTGTGGCCGAACAACCGCCGGAACGACCGGCAGCCGAAGGTCTGTCTCTCTCGGAAACTCTGATCGCCCAGATTTTGGAAGAAGAGCGAGCCGCCCGAGAGAAAAAAGAAGAGGCACCCCCGGAAGAAGTGACGCCACCCCCAGCGGCGGCTGAAGAAGCGGTCGAGGTGGGGCTTGAAGAACAACCCGCCGCAGCCGAACAACCACCGGAGGCAGAAGCTCCGGTTTTCCGTCCAGCTGAGCCACCCAAAACCAAAGAAAAAGAAAAGAAACCCAAAAAGGCTCCCAAGAAAAAGAAACAGAAAATGCGCCCAGAAATAGAAATGGTCCCCCGGCGGCGGCGCGGCGAGAAAAAATTCATCGAAGAACGAATTGAACTCGAAGAATTTGAACATGAGGCCTTAATTGCCACTAAAGCTAAAGAGGAAGTTGAAGAAGAAATAATTACTAGAGAAGATAAGGAAAAAGAAAAGAAGAAAGAAGCGGTCAAACCTTTCATCTCTCAACCAACAGGGTTTGGAGGGATATTTGCCGAAAAGCTCCGTTCCGCTCTGGAAGACAAAAAGAAAAAACCGAAAGAAAAGAAATAATCTTTCCTCAAAGACCAGACTGTTCCTCCAGCCTGAGGGACTACTGATTATTCAGGATGAGTAGTGGTCAAGAAAAAACCGCGGATGTAATCATCATCGGCGGCGGTATTATGGGCCTAGCCCTGGCCTATTATCTCTCGCAAAAAAGCCGCTGGCGAATAGTTCTTCTGGAAAAACAACTCCTAGCTCAGGCAGCCACCGGACTGAGTGTCGGCGGGCTGCGCCAGCAATTTTCCCAGCCAGCCAATATTCTCCTTTCCCAGCGCTCGCTGCAGCTTTGGCATCAATTATTCGCCCTGGAAAGCCAAACACCCTTTCCTTTCCACCAGGTTGGTTACCTTTTTTTGGCTCAGACTAACTCTGTCTGGGAAGAATTTCAGGAAAATGTTGAAACTCAAAAGCAATGGGGAGTGCCGGTGGAGCTGCTGAGCGCCGCGGAGATAAAAAAACGCTGGCCCTTCCTTTTCACTGAGGACCTCAGCGGCGGCACTTTTTGTTGGGAAGACGGCTACACCGACCCTTATCAGGTAGCTATGGTTTATGCTCAGGCCTGTCGTCGCCAAAAGGTCATCATTCGGGAAAAAACTCCGGCCACGGGAATTGTGGTGGAGAACTCTCAGGTTAAAGCAGTCATGACTCCCGAAGCCTGTTTATGGACGCCGGTAGTGATTAATGCCGCCGGCGCCTGGGCCGGCCAAGTAGCCGCCCTGGCCGGCCTTCATCTCCCTATCTGGCCCGTCCGACGCCAGGTCTTTGTCACTCAACCGGTGGAGCTTTTCCCCCGCCCGATTCCTCTGATTATTGATTTTGAAGAACATCTCTACTTTCGGGAGGAAGGCCCGGCCTATCTCCTGGGGATGAGCGACCCTGATGAACCACCCGGTTTCCGGGAAGGTACAGAAAGGGAATTCCTGGAAAAACTCATTGAAAAGCTTGTCCACCGGGCCCCGGCTTTTGCCCAGGCGGCCATCGCCCGGGGCTGGTCCGGACTTTACGCCATGACCCCGGACGAAAACGCCCTGATCGGACCGGTGGAGGAAGTCGAAGGATTCTGGGTGGCTAGCGGCTTTTCCGGTCATGGGTTCCAGCATGCCGCCGCCGTAGCCGATCTTCTCAGCGACTGGCTGATTTACGGCCACTGTGACTTTGATCTGGGGCCTTTCCGACCGAATAGATTTCTTTCTTCTACTTCTTTAAAAGGAGAAAAAAGGACAGTCTAATGAAAATAAGAATTATCAGCCGAGACGACCTCAATAAAGTTTTAACCATGAAGGAAGTAATTCCAGCGGTGAAAGAAGCTTATATCGCCTTGAGCGCCGGCCAGGCGGTCATGCCCACCCGACTCCAGATTCCGGTGAAAAAAGCCCAGGGTGTGACCCTGCTGATGCCCGCTTATCTTCCCAGCGAAAACGCTCTGGGAACAAAAATTGTTTCTGTTTTTCCCGAAAATATCAAAAAATACAACTGCCCGACCATCCAGGCGGTCTTTCTTCTCCTTAGTGCTGAGACTGGTCAGCCACTGGCTCTAATAGAAGCCGCTTCCCTGACTGCTCTCCGCACTGGCGCCGCCTCGGGGGTGGCTACAGAACTCCTGGCGCGGCCGGAAGCCAAAGTAGCGGCCATATTTGGAGCCGGGGTCCAGGGGCGGACCCAACTTCAGGCCATCAGCCAAGTCCGCTCGTTGGAAAAAGTGCTGGTTTACGACCCGGACGAAGTCGCCGCCTCCCGCTTCTGCCAAGAAATGAAACAAAGCGGCCCTCCGGTGCCGGCCCACCTGAAGAGCGTCACCACTCCCCAGGAAGCAGTAGCTGAAGCTGACATCATTTGTACCGCTACCACAGCCACTCGGCCTGTTTTTCCGGCCGAGAGTCTTCGCCCGGGTGTCCATATCAACGCTATCGGCTCCTTCACTCCCGACATGCAGGAAATTCCTGAAGAAGTGGTCTGTCGGGCTAAAATTGTAGTCGACTCCCGGGAAGCCTGTCTGGAAGAAGCCGGTGACTTAATTATTCCTTTGAAGAAAGGGTTGCTCAATCCCCAGGATATTTATGCTGAAATCGGCGACATCGCCCGGGGTAAACTGCCGGGCCGGGTCAATGAAGAAGAAATCACCCTGTTTAAATCCGTAGGTCTGGCCGTGCAGGATGTCGTGGTGGCCCAGCTTCTTCTGGAGAAAGCCGCCCGGCAGTCTATCGGTCAGGAGGTGGAATTATGAGTGAAGGCTATCTGACTAAGTCACTAAAAAATTCAGCCTGGCAACCCCCAGCCGGCTGGCGGTGTTTGGAAACCATTGAAGCCCATACCGCCGGTGAACCCTTTCGAGTCATCCTTTCAGGCTGGCCTCCTGTGGCCGGTCGAAACATTCTGGAAAAACGCCGTTTTCTCCAGGCCCATCACGACCACTTACGGCGGGCTCTGATGTGGGAACCCCGCGGCCACGCCGATATGTATGGTTGTCTTTTGACCGAGCCCGACTCGCCGGAGAGCGACCTGGGAGTTATCTTTCTCCATAACGAAGGTTACAGCACCATGTGCGGCCATGGCATCATCGCTTTAACCAAAGTGGTGCTCGAGTTGGGCCTGATCCAGAAAGAAGGACGGGAAGTCACCCTGCGGATTGACACTCCGGCCGGCCAGATTATTTCCCGGGCGGTGAGGGAAAACAACCGGGTGAGTCGGGTTTCCTTTCAGAATGTGCCTTCTTTTGTCGTCGCCCTGGATGAGAGAATTGATGTGCCCGGTCTCGGTGTTTGCCACTACGACCTGGCTTTCGGCGGCGCCTTTTACGCCTTTTTGCGGGCGGAAGAACTTGGTCTCCAACTCATTCCGGCTGAATTCAAAAAAATCGTCGACCTGGGGTGCCGTCTAAAACAAGCCATTGCCGCCCGTCACCCCATCCGTCACCCCTACGTGGAAGATTTGAGTTTCCTTTATGGGGTCATCATCGTCGGTCCCCCGCACAATCCCGGCCATCACAGCCGGAACGTTTGTATTTTCGCTGAAGGGGAAGTCGACCGCAGTCCCACGGGCACCGGCGTGTCGGCCCGGGCGGCTCTTCACTTCTTCCGCGACGAGCTGGCTGTGGGGGAGGAATTCACAGTGGAAAGCCTCATCGGTACCTGTTTCACCGGTCGGGTGGTGGCCGAGACCCAGTTCGGCCCTTATCCAGCAGTCATTCCGGAAGTAAGCGGGGAAGCCTTTCTGGTGGGAAAAAGCCAATTCTTTCTTGACCCCGATGATCCGCTCCAGCACGGTTTTTTCCTGCGCTAAGCTTATCGACGACGTTTTGCTTTTCATGGCTTCAAAAAAAAGCTGGAGCCTAAATTCCACCGGCTCAAATTAAAATATAAGTTTTTTGGGCAAAAATTTTGAGGCAAAAATAAATCCCTCTTCTTCAGACGGGCGTCAGTCTGGCTAAAACCGGGCTGGTCCTAGCAGAGATGAGGGGCGTCTGACACCATGGAGATGCGCAAACCATGGGAGATGAGGGGTGTCTGACACCAAATAAATGAACCCAGACAAAAAGTGTTTAACACCTTTAATTCTTAGAAAGTGTCTGACACTATGTATAGACACCAGGTATATATGAAACTATGTATATAGACACTAGGGATATATGACACCATGAATATATGACTGACTAATTTCATCCCACGAGCTTTATCTTCGGACCCACAAGCTCAATCAGAAGGGTTAACTAAAATCTCCCGTACTGAAGGGGTTTTGCGGCGGGTAATGCCCATCTGGTCGAGCAATTCTAGTAAGGGAATAGCGTATTTCCGGGTCAAACCCGTCATTTGTTTGAAATCCCCGACAGTAATTTCTTTCTTCCCCGACTGTCGAAGTTTCTGGATGATTTCTTCTAACCACTCTGAATGCAGGTAATAGCCGTCTTTGCTTTGAATGATTTTTCGGCGATGAATCAAAATGGTCAGCAACATATTCAATTTGCGCTTCGAGAGGTTGGTTTCCTGCCTGATTTTTTCAAGTGACTGGGAAAGTAATTCCCCCTGAAGTATTATCTCTTCCATCCGCCCTAAGATGGCTTCTTCCTCAGGGGTCAGCCGGGGTTTAAATTCCGGCAAGAAATAATAATCCTCCATCTGGAGAAGCTGGCCCTGGATTAATAACCGCCGCAGGAGATAATTGACCACGCGCTGAGGCAGGCCGAGCTTCTTTTTTATCTGGGCGGCCGTCATCCCCAACTCATCAGGATGCTGCCGGTGGAATTTGGTTAGACGCTGGACTATTTTCATCTCCAGAAACTTAAGGCTTTGAGGATGATAGAGGAGCAATGGTTGGTGGCTTAATATTTTCCAGCGTCCTTCCTGTTCACCTTGGTCAAGGAGAGACAAAAGTTCTCTTCTCTTCAATCTAAAGAACCAGTCCAACTCCGTCTTTCTTAAACCTTTAAGCCCCATTTTTTCCACCAGAGCCTCCAGGGCTTCAGGTAAACTTCCCTTCATTCGCTTTAACCAGGCCAGATGTTTGGCCGGACGCCGGGGAGAATAATCAAAAATGGCTGGCCCCAGAATGGTCACTCCTTCCGGAAAGTGGATCTTACCTGACCTGCCTACTTCCAGACTAACTTTATCTCCCCACTTAAAAGAAGCCAATGGGTTGACATTTAAGCGTAAATATATATTTATGTCGCCTGATAAATTTTGCTTCTTATCATAAATTTCCAGACGGAAAGAATACTTTTTCCGTCGAGAACGCAAGACCCCTTTGAGTGTTTTTTCAGGCAAGGAAAGAGGCCCTGATGTGGCGGCTTCAAAGAGATGGAATTTTTTGACTCTATTCGCTCTCATCGTGGTCTTCTCTTCTTCACCGACAAGGCCAGACGCATTTTCTGGCGGAAGGGGTCCACCAGGGCAATGACCACTTTTATTATATCACCCAACTCATAAACCGGACCGCCCCGCCGGCGGATAACCGCCTTTTCTTTCCAGCGGATACGCACCGGCTCGGGAATTTCTTCATAAGGGAGAAAACCATCAACAAAATAATCCTGCAACTCCACCACCAGCCCTTCAGGAGTAATATCCACCACCATACCCAGCATTTCCTCACCCAATTTCTCTTTCAACAATCGATAGATCCGCCAGCGGAGAAGATCCCTTTCAGCCTCTTCCGCCCGCCGTTCTCTTTCGGAACAATGGTCGCCGATCTCCGGTAGCGGCCAGGGGAGAGGCGGCTGCTTAGCCAGGGCCCTTTTCAAAATCCGGTGAACCACCAGATCAGGATAGCGGCGGATAGGCGAAGTAAAATGGGTGTAGAGTTCCTTCCCTAACCCAAAATGTCCGACATTCTGGTCGGAATAAACCGCCAGTTTTAAGCTGCGAAGAATCTGAACCTGAACAAACTTTTCCTCCGGCCGGCCCTTGATTTCATCCAGAATCCGCTGCAGGTCCTGGGAGCGGATTCTTTTAGCCGGAGGCAGAGAAATATTTAGGTGGGCCAGTATTTTTTTCAGCCTCTCCAGGCTCTCCACCGAGGGCCGCGGATGAACCCGGTAGAGGAGAGGATACTTCTTGAGAGTTAAAAACGTGGCCACCGCCTCATTGGCCGCCAGCATAAAATCTTCAATAAGATGATGGGCTTCATTGGTCTCAAAACCCATGACCGAAATGGGCTCTCCCTCTTGATAAACCAACTCTGGTTCGATCAGGTCGAAATCCAGACTGCCTTCAGCCACCCGGAGCCGGCGTAATAGTCGGGCACAGCGCCGCATCTCCAGCAGAGTGGGCACCAAGGCCTGATATTTCTCTCTTTCCCGCCGGTCTCCCTGAAAAATTTTATAGACCGAGTCATAGGTCAGGCGGGCCGCCGTGCGAATAAGGGAAGGGAAAAAATCCGCTTCTTTAATCCGCCCCTCGGGATCTATCCGCAGCAGCACGGTCATGGTCAACTTGTCTTCCTGGGGCCGCAGACTGCAGAGAAAATTGGACAGTCTTTCCGGTAACATGGGGAGAGTAGCCTCAGAAAAATAAACACTGGTGCTGCGTTCATAAGCTTCCCGG
>Ga0190336_1000010_pt1 | contig 50088 bp, 41 predicted proteins | sample 487204910_MG_FD_161651 | JGI IMG/M metagenome (GOLD analysis project Ga0190336, IMG submission 161651) | Hydrothermal vent sediment bacterial communities from Southern Trench, Guaymas Basin, Mexico - 4872-04-9-10_MG | ecosystem: Environmental > Aquatic > Marine > Hydrothermal vents > Sediment ...
GCCTTGGCTTTGAAGAAAAGCCGCGGAAAGAAAAAACTGGAGGATCGCTTGTTGTGAACTTGGTCCCTTTGGCCATACTATTTGGTGGTCTCTTTTGATCTTGTCGAGGTCAACTTGCCGGACAGAGTATTAGATTGGTCTTCTGAGAAAGGAACAAAAAAGTTTTGTTTTCCGAGGTGAAGCCCAGAGGGATAGAGCAAGGAACCAAAATTACCCATTTTGGACTATAATCCGTAATCTGGAAAGTAGAGTTAAAGGGAAATTTTGAAAATTAAGAAATTGGTTAATTTTATTCGTTTTTCAATTTGCGGAATAAACTTGAAGGATGGATTCCCAGAATTTTGGCTGCTTTTGATTTATTCATCCCTGTGTATTCCAGAACATTCTGGATATATTTTTCTTCTAATTCTTTTAAAGTAGGCCATTCCTCTGATTGGAGAGTTTGTTGAATCATTTTTTCTGCACCAGTACTTTTGTATTTTTGAATTTCCACTGGGAGGTGATGATATCGTATCTCTTGGTCATCATTTAAACTCATTATTCTTTCGATAATATTTCTAAGTTCTCGCACATTTCCTGGCCAAGAATATTTTTCGAGAGCTTCAGCTGCTTCCGGGGTTATTCCAGTGTAAGAGCGCTTTAATTCTCGGTTATATTCTGACATAAAAAAGAGAGCCAGGGGGATGACATCTTCTTTTCTTTCTCGGAGTGGCGGAATATGAATAGGGACCACGTTCAGTCGATAAAAGAGATCTTCTCTAAACCGGCCTTCTTTAACCGCTGTTGGTAAGTTTTGGTTGGTAGCGGCAATGACACGAATATCAATTTTGACGGGTTTATTACCTCCCAAGCGCATAAAGGTGCCATCTTCAAGCACCCGCAGGAGCTTTGCCTGGAGATTGAGAGACATATCACCAATTTCATCAAAGAAAACAGTTCCTTCATTTCCCTTTTCTAATAGTCCTATTTTTCTTTTTTTAGCATCAGTAAAAGCGCCGGGTTCATAACCAAAAAGTTCACTTTCCAAGAGATTTTCAGGGATAGCCGCACAGTTGATTTCAATTAGAGGCCCTTCACTTCGGGGACTATGATAATGAATGGCCTTGGCCAGTAATTCTTTGCCTGTGCCGCTTTCACCTTGAATTAAAACAGTGGTTCGCTCCATCAGGGCAACTTTTTGGGCTATATTTAAAATCTCTTTCATCTTGGCGCTGTTGGCGATGATACGACCAAAGTAATACCTGCCTTTTTCTGTATTGAGGTGCTCCTGGATGCGAATTTTCAGAGACAGGGTTTCTAAAGCTCTGCGAATAGAATTCTTTAATTCGCTAAGAGGAAATGGTTTTAACAAGTAATCATAGGCCCCTAATTTCATGGCTTCGACTGCTTTTTCAATAATTTCGTAGGCGGTCATCATGATGATGACTGTATTAGGCTCTTTTTCTTTGACTTGTCGCAGCACTTCTAACCCGGAGATGCCCGGCAACATTAAGTCGAGAAGGATTAAATCAGGTTTGATTCTACTGGTGATTTCTAAGGCTTTTTCCCCTGTTTCAGCTACATAAATTTCGTAGCCTTCTCTTTCCAAAAATTTTTTTAGATTGTTTAAAGTCAAAATTTCGTCATCGACGATAAGTATTGAAAACGGCATATTAATCCCTTTTAGGTAAGATTTTATTAAAAATATTATTATTAACCATGCTAAAAATTATTATGAAGAAGGTATTTTTTTCTGCCGAATGGGTAAAAGAATAGTCACTGTAGTTCCTTCCCCAACCTTACTTTTGATGGTGATATTACCCTTATGGTTGCGAATGTAGCTGAGACTGATGCTTAAGCCTAAGCCAGTACCTTCTTTCTTTTTAGTAGTAAAGAAAGGGTGGAAGATTTTTTTTAAGTGCTCAGGAGGAATACCGCTTCCGGTATCGGTGATTTCGATACTGATCCACTCTTTGAATTTTAATTTTGAAGTTTTAACTATTAAATCTCCTCCCTCAGGCATGGCTTGAGCTGCATTAATAATAATATTTATTAGGACTTGTCTGATTAGGTTGAGATCTGCACTAATTAGAGGCAAAGACGAGGAGAGGTGTTTCTGAATGTTTATTTTCCGAAATATAGGTTGGTAGCGGAGAAAGGAGAGGGTATCTTCAATAAGACTATTTAGATTAACTTTGGTAAATTGAGGAGGAGAAGGACGGGCGAAGTTTAGTAATCCCCGAATGGTTTCTGAAATGCGATAGACATTGGAAATAACTAAGTCTAATTCTTCCTTCTCGGTTGATTGATGGAACTTTTCTTTCAGAATTTCGAGATAAGATGAGATGCCCTGGAGCGGATTATTGATTTCGTGAGCTGCTCCTAAGGCTAGTTGGCTTAAAGCCGAAAGCTTCTCATATTCGGCGAGTTGTTCCTGGAGTTTTTTCTTCTGAGTAATGTCTTCGATGAGGAGAGTGATTCCCGTCAGTTTCTGAGAAGAATCAATGATAGGGAAGAGTGATAACCGGAAATAATTTTCATCAGGGGAAGGAAAACTTATGGAATCAATGTTTTGGGCTTGGTGTGTTCGCAGGATTCTTTCAAAAGCCAGCTTGATTTCATTTTGGGCCAATGGAGGTATACTTTCAAATATGTTTTTACCCAGAACTTTTTGATCGAGGTTAAATTGGAGTTGCGCTTGTTTATTGAAATGGGTGATTTCCATTTTGGGACTAATGCCAATAAGAATAACTGAAAGACTGTCAATTAAATTGCGAATAAAATTCTCGGATTTTCTTACCTCTTCGGTGAGTAATTTGCTTTCGGATATTTTTTCTTCTAAAATCCGGTTGATTTTTTCAATTTCTTTCTTCTTGAGTTGAGCATCTTTCAAAGCCGAGTGTAAATCAGAGGTGAGTTTTTGCAGGAGGGAAACGATTCGTTTCGAGTGGAAGCTAGACACGATAAGAGATAAAACAAAGAAAGGAAGAAAGACTATTATTAAAGTGCGATTTACTTTTTGAAGAGGTAGCATGCCTTCTTTTAAGTCTATTTCTGAAACCACGTAAAAATTCAATCGAGGAATTTTCTGGTAAGCACAGAGGACTTTTTGGCCTCGATAGTCTAAATGGGTTTTGATGCCTCTGTCCCCAGTGTGGGGATTTTTTTCTTGGCGACTATGGCCTAAATCAATTAATGGTTTCCCTCCCAATTTAGTGGGAGAAAGGAGGAGACCTTCAGTATTAACTAAAAATATTTCATTGGTCTTTGATTTTGGTAGTTGAAAAAGTAAGTCATAAAAGGATTCTAGTTCCAAGGAAGCACTTAACACGCCAATTATACGGTTCTGCTTATTGTACAGGGGTTGGGAAATGATCAATACTGGCTCATGGATCAGGTCAGAAATGAAAATACCTGAGATATATGGATATCCTTGCTTTGATTTTTGGAAATATTCTCTTTGCGAAACCGAACCAGAAATTTTCTTGCCGATGGAGAAGACTATATTTCCATCTAGATCACAGATGAACATGAATTTATACCATTTTTTTCTCTTGAGAAGCGATTCGAAGATGGGCAGAAAAGCTGAGACTTCTTCAAGAGAGGAAATCTCCAGCCGAGTATAGGAGTATAGATCTGCTTCTCTATCTTGAATAAAAGTTTGAACTGTTTTGACATTTTCCTCCACTGTATCCGCTAATCGGTTGAGAATTTGAGATTTGATAATGGGCGAAACCCCCAGATTGATTAAAAAGAAGAGAAGGAAAAAAGGGAAAAAGAAAATCACAATATTCCACAGAGTATTTTGATAAAAAATTTTTTTATAATTGATTCTAGTAGAATTTATTTTTTTGAATGACATGTTAGCTTTGAAAATCATTATATCATTTTTCGCTTCAAGGTTGAGTCTCAATTAAAAGAATTTCAAAAAAGAAGTTTAAAAACTCATCAAGTAACGAGTTATTCTCATAAGAGTAAGGTCATTTAATTTTATTAATTTGTTGGGAATGATTGGGCTTAGTTTTTGTGTTTCCAAAAACTAGCCAGAAGGTTCTTAAAGGAGAGGGGAGTCTTTTCAATTTGAGGTGAATAAAGAAATAAGCTTAAACTCAAGGTCTTATCCAAATTGAATTTCGTTTTAAACAAAGAAAAGTCTTAAAAGAGTATAAAAAATTTTAAAAGAATATAACTGATTTTCTTCTTCTTCTTCTTCTTCTTCTTCTTCTTCCTTATGAATTTATTTTGAGGGAAGTTTTAGCTTTCTTCGTGCTACCTGGCCAAAAATTTTTTTGGCCAGGCGATAAGAGGATAAATTTGGTTGGTGATGATATTAAAAATAGAGAGAATTTCTCCACGAGAATTTCATTTATAATTCTTTAGGTTTCTCTTTGACCCATAATAGAAGAATCATGGCGATGAAAGTCAAGAGGGAAGAAAGGATGAAAGGTACCATTTTTCCCCAGGTATCCCAGAGAAGACCGGCTATAAAAGAAGCGGGTAAGGCACAAAATCCGATGATCATCTGGTAAGCACCAAGAATGCTGGCCTTGAAAGAAGAAGGGGCCAATTCCGCCACCAGGGTTTTACTGACTGGTTCAAGAGCTCCTCGGTGGAGTCCATAGAAGAGAAAGCCTAGAACCAGAGAAATTTTAGTATTACCTAGGATGAAAACCAGACAGACGACTAGCCATAGTCCGTAACCTATCCAGAGGACTTTTTTCCGGCTCAAGCGATCAGCAAGAAGGCCGAAAGGAAGAGAAGAGAGAAAAGCAAAGGCCGAAAATACAAGATAGAGAACCGGAACCAGGGTCAAACGGAAGCCAGCTTCTTTGGCAAAAATGAGTAGGAAGGAGTAACTGAAGGATCCTAAGGCGAAGATAGCACTGAGAAGAAAGAGTAATCTTAAGTTAATATCTAGATGGCGGAAGTCATAGCCTTTGTAGACTCTGGTTGAGGGACTTCTTTTTTCCTTAATAAAAGTAATAATAAGAATAACGCCAATTAAGGTAGGAAAGGCAGCCAAGAGAAATATCTGGCGATAAGTAAGAAATTGAATGAGGATGATACAGGTAATAATGCCGGCTACCGCGCCAAGATGGTCCATTGCTCGGAGAAGACCAAAATTTCTGCCTCGGTCATAGTCGGTGGAGATGTCGGCTACTAAGGCGTCCCGGGGAGCACTGCGAATTTTGCCTCCTCGGTCGATGATGCGAAAGGGAATAAGATGCTTCCAGGTGGGCGAGAGAGCGTAGCCTAGACGCGAAATAGACCCTAACAAATACCCAACCCAAATGAAAATTTTGCGTCGCTGAATTCGGTCAGAAAAATATCCAGAGAGAGCCTGGGATAGAGAGACGATAGCTTCTCCCAAACCGTCGATAAAACCCAAAACAGACATGTTGGCTCTGAGGACCACGGTCACAAAGAGCGGCCAGACAGGATAGATCATGTCTGAGCCAAAATCATTAAGAAAGGAAGCCAGAGCAAAAATATTAATGATTCTTTTGTTTTCTGAAGAAGTTTTTGGTCTAGCGGAGGAAACCACTTATCTCAACTCACTTCAAAAAATTTTTAAATCAAATTGTAGTTTTTTACTATACACTGGAGAGCTTACTACTTCAATTATTAAAATTTATGAACTTAGAGGCTTTTTTCCCGAGGATTAAATTTTTTATCTGATTGAAATAAATTTAGAAGAGGAGCGGCTCTTGTTTGACTTAAAAGTTTTGGCCCAGCTCTAGAGAATGAGAAAAGAAAAGTAAATATCGACGGAGAATTTGTCTCAGGTCTTCACCTTTCACCTTTGATGTGAATTTTCCGTTGAGAAAGATTATTCACTTGATACATTTTTCTTCGCTCTCCTTTAACCCAAAGGTGAAAGCTGCTGATCTGCCTCCCTTATATTCTATGAACTGCTGACAATATTAAAGATATATCCGCCGATGAAAGCATTTTTTTCCAAAGAGATAGAATATTTTCAGGGTTAATTTAACCATACGGTTGGGTGAGGATTTGGAGACAAGAGGCCCGGTGTAAGGAAATTAATTGCTTTAAAGCTCAGAAAGAAGAGATTGTTAATTTTAGAATAATTCATTTTTAAGAGAGTATTTTTAAAGACAAGAAGACGAAGATTAACTATTGAAGTAAATTGCCAGGATTAAAATAGCTAAGAGAATTATCCAAATGAACAGGGCGAAGCGAGTAGCTTTTTTAGCTTGCGTTTTCTCCCACCAGGTGAGAGGCCGAATACCTTGGATTATAAAAGTGACCACTCCGGAAAGGTTGATGCCAATTAAATTTGTCAGAAAAAGAAGGAGAGCTCTTCCCGCGAGAGGCCATTGACCGGCTCCAATCAATAGCCCGGCAGTAACAAGAGGAGGCAAAAGGGCCACAGCTACCATGACGCCAATCAAAGCTGCGTATAATTCAGTGGCCATAGAGAGAGCTGCAGCACTGCCAGCTGCTAGAGCCAGCACCACATCAGCCAAGCCGACTTCTGTCCGGCTGATAATGACAGACAAGTTTGGATTTATAGGCACAAACAGTCCAATTAAGATGGTGGGCATCAACACTAAACTGGCGGAAAGAGCAATTGATTTTATAGCCCGTTGAGCCAGAGCTATATCGCCAAGAGTAGTCGCCAGAGAGAGAGCTACATTTGGACCCAGTAAAGGAGCCAGCACCATAGCTCCTATAATGATAACTTCATTATTTTTGAGAATGCCGATTGAAGCCACTAAGGCAGAGAGCACAATGAGCAGACAATATGTCCAATTGAGCGAGACTGTTTTTTCAATATCGTTATATAATTCTTCTCGACTAAGAGGCAGGAGAGAAGAGATGATTTTTTTGGTTTCAGGTTGAGGTGAGGGAGGCGGTGACTTTTCAGGTCTTTTCTGAATTCGAGGCAAAGTAGCTTCCACTGGGTAGAGAATCAAGCGGAAACCCGTCGAACCAGAAAAAGTTTTCTCCAATTGATCCAAGATTAAAGAGCTTTTTTCTGTGGAGACCAAAAATTTAAGACTTCTTTTTTGAGAAGATATATTTTCCTCCCAATATTCAATGATGTCCTCCAGGTTGATGATGTTTTTTAGTTCAAAAGAACCACAATCATGGGAGAGAATTAGTTCAATCATCCGAAGAGACATTGTTTCTAGGATTTTAAAGCAGGTTAAAGCTGAAAAGCAACCTTAATAGGAGATTTTCTTTCTTGACGGGGGTCTAGTGGTGTGATAAATTTCGCCTGGATATGGAGGAGTAAATGGGGTTTTTTCAAATAGCTAAAAGGCATAAGGCTTTAGTGGGACTCTTAATTTTATTGATTATCGTGATAATAATTCTGGCTCAAAATAGAGATTATGTTCAAATTAAAATTTTATTCTGGAGTTTTTCAGCCCAGAAGGTTCTTTTTATTTTGGGATTGATGGTCTTTGGCTATTTAGTAGGAAAATTGATTGAATTTGCCGTAAAGAAGTGAGGGGATACCGCTTTTTTAGAAGAGATTGTTTTAGTGGCTTTGCTCTCTGATTCAGATTAAAGAAAATGAACAATGCTTTCCGTTTAATTAATTTACCTCTAAAAATTAGTTAATAATTTCAGAACACAAAGATTGAGAATAATGAACCGCCCCAGGAAAAAAGAGAGCGAATTAAACAAATTAAAAGAAGAGATAAGCATTTTAAAAAAAGAAATAGCTGAATCAAAAGAAAGTGCAATTCGTTATAAAACTCTGTTTGAGTCAGCCAATGATGCCATTTTTGTTATGGAAGATGATCGCTTTATTGATTGCAATCAAAAAGCCGCAGAAATGTTTGGTTGTCGACGGGAAGATCTTATTGGCGAGACTCCTTACGAAAAATTTTCTCCTCCCTTTCAGCCAGATGGGCAACCATCCCAGAAGAAAGCTTTACAAAAGATAAAAGCTGCTTTCAAGGGGCAACCACAGTTTTTTCCCTGGACTCATTGTCGCTTGGATGGTTCGCTTTTTGAGACGGAAGTAAGTTTAAGCTTGATCGAAATAGGGGCTAAGAAGAGCCTTTTGGCCATTGTTCGAGATGTCAGTGCCCGCAAGAGAGCCGAAAGTGCTCTCCGTCGAGCCCAAGAACATTATCAGGAGTTGTTTACCCAGATACCAATAGGTCTTTACAGTACTACTCCAGAGGGCGAGATTCTGGATGTTAATCCAGCGTTAATCGATATGCTAGGTTTTCCCGATAAAAAGAGTTTTATGAAAATAAAATCGTTTGATGTCTATGTTGATCCGCAAGAAAGAGAAACTTTGAAAGCTCGTCTGGAAAAGGATGGGGTGGTTTATGGCTATCAAGTTCGATTCAAACATCGGGATGGTCGAGTTCTTTGGGTGAAATTGACCACCCGGGCTATCCGGGATAATGAGGGAAAAATCATTCGCTATGAGGGAGCCATTGAAGATATTACTCAACAAAAAAAATCTGAAGAAGCTTTAAAACAAAGTGAAGCTTTTCTAGAAAACGTGCTTTATAGTATTCAAGATGGAATAAGTGTTCTGGATCCGGACTTAACCATCGTCATGACCAATCAAGTTATGGAAAAATGGTACACTTCAAATCTTCCCCTTGTCGGCAAAAAATGTTTTGAAGCCTATCACAATCGGAACCAGCCATGTCATCCCTGTCCCTCATTGAGATGTTTGGAATCGGGCCGGACTGAGAAAGAGATTGTGCCTGGGCTTAAAGGCTCGCCCGTGGAATGGATTGAGTTATTTAGTTATCCCCTTAAAAACCCCATTACTGGAAAAATAGAGGGAGTAGTTGAATTTGTGAGGGATATTACTCCCAGGAAGAAAGCTGAGGAATTGATTCAGAAATCACTAAAAGAAAAAGAGATTCTTCTTCAAGAAATTCATCATCGAGTAAAAAACAATCTTCAGATTATTATAAGTCTGCTGCGGCTGCAGGCTTCTTCAGAGAAAGATAATCGATTGATAAATATGTTTCGGGAGTGTCAGAATAGAATCAAGGCTATGGCTTTTGTCCATGAAAAATTATACCAGTCCCGTGACTTTACCCGGGTGGATTTTACTCAATATATTCATGATTTTGCTCAAGAATTAAGCACTGCCTTTGGAGTCAAGAAGAAGGGAATTAAACTTAAAACAGAATTAGAGGAAGTTGAGTTGGATATCAATCGGGCCATTCCTTGTGGCCTGATTTTTAATGAGCTATTAACTAATGCTATTCAACACGCTTTTCCAGGGGGTAGAGCAGGAGAGATAATTGTGCGTTTACACTGCGAAGAACAGGAACAGATTTCTCTGGAAGTTTGGGACTCAGGGGTTGGCTTGCCGGCTGATTTTGATCTGGAGGTTCCCAAAACATTGGGTTTGATGTTGATTAAGTCTTTAACTGCTCAGATAAATGGCCAGTTAGCCATAGGCACGGGGGAGGGAACAAGTTTTAAAATTGTTTTCCCCGGATAAGAGACTATTTTTTTATTTTTTCTTGGATTTTAGGGAGAATTGACATTCTTTTAAGCAGAATATATTTTACTTGCGTTTATTTATTAAAAACAGGTTGAAGCTAAAAAGGAGTTTTTTTTACTATGGCGGTAAAAAAAGAAGGGGCTCCTGTTACAGAATTGGCCCGGGATATGGGTCTACTCCATGTGACCATGATTGGCGTAGGAGCCATGATTGGGGCCGGTATTTTTGTATTGACAGGCATAGCTGCAGGTGTAGCTGGGCCGGCTTTAATTCTGGTTTTTGCTTTTAATGGCTTGGTGACCGCCTTAACGGCCATGTCCTATGCTGAATTGGGTTCCTGTTATCCTGAAGCAGGCGGAGGGTATTTGTGGGTGAAAGAAGCTTTACCTCAACCCAATGGTTTTCTTTCCGGTTGGATTAGTTGGTTTGCCCATGCCGTAGCTTGCAGTCTTTATGCGGTGGCCTTTGGAGCTTTCTGCTATGATTTGTTTAAAATCGGCGGCTTAGACCTGACTCACCTCTTTTCTTTTCTCCCTGGGTCGGCGAACCACACAGCTGTAGCTAAATTGATGGCGGTTATCGTAGTGCTTTGTTTCGTCTATATAAATTATCGGGGGGCCAAAGAGACAGGACAGGCAGAAAGTTTAGTGACTATTTTAAAAATCGTGATTATTTCTCTTTTTATAGGCTTTGGACTTTATGCCATATTTTTTGGAAAATTGGCAGAACCCTGGCCAAGCCATTTTGAAGGATTCTTTCAGAAAGGCCCGCTGGGTTTGATAATGGCCATGGGCTTAACTTTTATTGCTTTTGAGGGCTACGAAATAATTGCCCAGTGCGGTGAAGAAGTTAAGAATCCCAAAAGAAATATTCCCCGGTCAATTTTTCTTTCTCTCATTATTGTGGTGCCCATCTATATTCTGGTGGCCTTCGTAGCCCTGGGAGCTGTCACCCCTCCTGGAGACCAGCCCTCCTGGATGTATTTAGGGCAAAAAGGGGAGCTGGCTATGATTGAAGCCGCTGAACATTTTATGCTGGGTAAACTAGGCCGGGTTATCTTTTTGATTGGTGGGCTGTTTTCTACTATGTCGGCTCTGAACGCAACTATTTATTCTTCCTCCCGGGTCAGTTTTGCTATGGGTCGTGACCATAATTTACCCGGAGTTTTTGGGCTGATTCATGAAAAGAAAAGAACCCCTTATATGGCCATTTTCTTTTCTGGAGCTTTAATTATTCTGATGGCTGTGGCTTTGCCTATTGAAGATATTGCCAGTGCTACGGACGCTATGTTTCTGATTCTTTTTATTTTTGTCAATCTGGCGGTCATCAACCTGAGAAAGAATCGTCCTGATCTCGACCGGGGTTTCAAAGTGCCTTTCTTTCCTTATTTGCCCCTTTTGGCTACTTTCCTTAATCTTGGTTTGGCTATTTTTCTTTTCTTCTATCGACCTTTAGGAATTTGGGTCTGTTTGGGGTATCTTTTGCTCGGCATTTCTCTTTATTATATTTATTCCAGGAAAAAAGAATTTGAGGCCAAAGCAGCTCCTATTGTTCATGCCGAACAACCTGTATTTCAACTTGGTCCGCGAAATTTTCATTTGCTGGTTCCTGTAGCTAATGAAAACACAGTTAGCCAACTGCAACAATTTGCCATCAAGATAGCTAAAGCCTATGAGGCTGATATAACCAATCTGCATGTGATTAGGGTTCCTGCACAATTACCTCCCAGTGAAGGTCGTAAATATTTAGACCAAGCTAGAAATCTTCTGAATAAAGCAGTGATTTTGGCGGAAAAAGAAGAAATTCCCGTTTATTCCTTGGTTAAATTAACGCATAATGTTCCCAAAGCGATTATCGAAACCTGTGAACAGAGGAAAATTGATTTGATGATTCTTGGTTGGGAAGGAGAGGTGCCGGCTAGAGATCGTGTTTTTGGCACTATTTTAGATGAAATTATTTTAAATACTGTTTGTGATATAGCTCTCGTTTGTCGTGCTCCTACTCAGGAGATGTCTATCGAGAGGATTTTGATTCCTGTGAGTAATTTAAAGTACGCCATTTTGTCGTTAAAATTGGCTGAGGCTCTCACTCAGGAAAAGAAAGCGCCGATTGTTCTCTTCCACGCCACTACGCGGCAAAATATTGAAGAGATAATTCAGCGCTATCGCGAAGAGCTGAATAAGCTTAAAGAAGAGATTGATCCAGGCCGTTATGAAATTGTGGTTAAGCGGACAGGCAGAATAGGCGAGGCCATTTTGGCTGAGACTCAACATCATGATTTGATTATTATGGGAGCTCCGGAGGAAGGCTTGGTTCGCCGGGCCTTATTTGGAGATTTACCGGTTCAGATTGCTCGTGAGACCGGTGGGCCACTTATTTTAACTAAGAAGTATACCGGAGATGTTAAATCCTGGTTTCAGAAATTTTTTGGTTCACGGAAGACAACCCTGGATTGAAATTTTGCTCGAGGGCATTAAGTCTTTACCTTTTACCTTTGAACGACCAAAAATTACCTTGTTTCTTACTCAGCCTCATCTAAAGATTTCTGTTGTTCCTCTAAATGGGGCGATTTATTCAGCAGAAACAAGTAGTTTATAACTGTGGCTATCTAGTCAGTTTGCCTCTAGATCAAAGGAGAGACTCATATAAAATAACCCCAATGGAGAGCCCAAATTTGGACTAGCTAACCGATAGCTTTTTTCCTGAGATGGGATTTTTGTCCCTAAGGTGAACAGTGAAGACCTGATTCCTAAACCAGGCTTTACTGGCCAAGATAATTTCAATTTTTGGGAATTTTAGTTTTCGGATTGTTTCTTTGGGGCAATAACGATATCTCTTTTAATTTAATCCGGCGGCAGTTTCTAGATTCTTTCATTTTCCAGAAAGAATTAGCCTAGTCAATCTTTCTAAAAATTTTTGAAGACTATAATTTTTGGAGGTTATAGGGTGAATTAATTTAAAACCGGGGAAGTGAGGTTCTTATTTGAAAAGAAAGGTCATTTAGAGTTAAGCCAAAAAGAGAAGAAGAGTCAGGTTAGTTTGGTGGCCTAACAAAGATTAGAGAGGCAAGGCAAAAAAATTATCTGAAAAAATAAAGAAAATTATCTAAGAAAATAATAAATTATCTATTGACATTATTAATTAAATTAATTAATAAAAATATGCATTGGTAGATAAAATATTATTTATTAGAGAATTGACTGATATCTTATTTCATTCTAATGGGGAAAGTTCCGATAAGGGGAAAGAGGCAGTTTCTAAGCCTGATTCGCTAGAAAAAACCCTAATCTCTTCTACCCAAGAAGAAATCTCTTCCCGGGGAAGTAGATTTCATCTGAAAAAGCCGAGTGTCTGTTCTTCTGAATTAATTTGTTTATTTCCAGGGACATAACGGCTTAATCTGGCCGTGTTTATTTATGAAGGAGTCATTTTTGGCTTTGATTTTGGGGAAATTAATTTAAGGAGTGTTCATGCGTAAAAAAATCGGTGTGTTTGTTTGTCATTGTGGGATTAACATCGCCGGTACAGTTGATGTCAAAAAAGTAGCTCAAGAGCTTTCTGAATTTCCAGGGGTAAGCTATACAGTGGACTACGTTTATATGTGTTCTGACCCTGGTCAAAATTTGATTATCCAAAAGATTAAGGAGGAAAAACTGGATGGAGTGGTGGTGGCCTGTTGTTCACCTAATCTTCACGAGACAACCTTTCGTCGAGCGGCTCAATCTGCCGGATTGAACCCTTATGAATGTGAGATAGCCAATATTAGAGAGCAGTGCAGTTGGGTCCATAAAGATAAGGACAAGGCTACCGAGAAAGCAATTAAAATCACTAAAGGAATAGTGGAGAAACTTCGCTGGAATGAACCTCTGCAACCCATCAAGGTCCCAGTAACTAAAAGAGCTCTTATTATTGGTGGAGGTATTGCTGGCATTCAAACCGCTCTGGATTTAGCCAATAGCGATATTGAAGTGGTTTTAGTGGAAAAGAATCCCTCAATTGGCGGACATATGATTCAACTCTCGGAAACATTTCCTACCCTAGATTGTTCTCAATGTATTTTAACCCCGAAAATGGTTGAAGTTTCCAAGCACCCCAAGATTAAACTCTACACCTACAGTGAGGTTCAGGAGGTTACGGGCTATGTAGGGAATTTTCAGGCGAAAATACTAAAAAAGCCTCGGTATGTGGATCCGGATAAATGTACTCTTTGCGATGAGTGTACTCAAGTGTGTCCGGTGGTGGTCCCCAATGAGTTTGATTTAGGGTTAACCGGGAGAAAGGCCATTTATATTCCTTTCCCCCAGGCGATTCCAGCCACTTATACTTTGGATATTGAGGCCTGTCCCGGGGTTCTGCCGATTGCTTGTGGTAAATGCTGGGATGTTTGTGAACCCAAAGCTATTGATTTTGATATGAAACCCGAAATAGTGGAAGAGAAAGTAGGGGCTATTGTGGTAGCTACTGGCTATGATCTTTATGACAAAAAAAATATGGCTGAATATGGTTACGGTAAATATCCTGATGTGCTCGATGGGCTCCAATTTGAAAGATTATTGTCGGCCTCGGGCCCTACCAGAGGGAAAATTTTGCGCCCTTCAGATCATAAGGAACCCAAGGAAATTGTCTTTATTCAATGTGTTGGTTCCCGAGATCCTGAACTCCATAATAAATATTGCTCTAAGATTTGCTGTATGTATACGGCTAAACACGCCAAGCTTTATAAACATCATGTGCATGATGGTCAGGCTTATGTTTTTTACATTGACATCCGCGCTGGGGGAAAAGGTTATGAAGAATTTGTCAACCGGACTATGGAAGAAGAAGGAGTTCTTTATTTAAGAGGAAAAGTTTCCAAAGTTTTTGAGGAGAACGGAAAATTAGTAGTTTGGGGGGTTGATACCTTAGCTGGACAAGATATTGAAATTCGAGCTGATATGGTGGTTTTAGCTATGGCTATTCGCCCTTCGTCTGGAGCTGAAAAATTGGCCAAGATTCTCAAGGCAGCCCAGGACACAGATGGTTTTTTTGCGGAAGCCCATCCGAAATTAAGGCCTGTAGAGAGTTTAACAGCGGGAGTGTTTCTGGCGGGTGTCGCCCAAGCACCCAAAGATATTCCTGATACTGTGGCCCAGGCGGGTGGGGCTGCCATCAAGGTCGTTTCCATTCTTTCTCAACCCGAGTTGCTTCACTCACCCTTGGTGGCTCAGGTTAATGAGCATCTCTGTACTGGTTGCAGTATGTGTGTTGATGTTTGTCCTTTTTCTGCCTTAAGTATTGTTGAAGGAAAAGCCAAAGTAAATGAAGTTCTTTGTGAAGGGTGTGGCACCTGTGCCGCCACCTGTCTCCGCTCGGCGATTGAAGTTAAGAATTTAACCCACCTGCAGGTTCACGATATGTTAACGGCTAGTTTAGGAGGCTTGAAATGAATTCGGAGCATGAACCCAAAATTGTGGCTTTTTTGTGTAAATGGTGTTCTTCAGCTGGTTCTGATATGGCTGGGGTTTCAAGGTTAGAATATCCATCTAATGTCATTCCTATTACGGTCATGTGTTCGGGCAGTGTTTCTCCCCTTTATATTCTCTCTGCTTTTAATTTGGGAGCCGATGGAGTCCTAGTTTCCGGATGTCACCCAGGTGATTGTCATTACATCAAAGGCAATATGTATGCCCGGCGAAGAATGGCTTTGTTGAAAGAGTTACTTCCTTATATTGGTCTTGAACCAGAGAGATTTCAGATGTCCTGGGTTTCGGCAGCTGAAGGTCTAAAATTTACCCAAATCATTAAAGAATTTGTCAAACAATTAAAGCCTTTAGGGCCGCAAACGCAATTGAGGAGGTCTCTCTGATGGTTGAAGTGGAAAAAATCAGAGAGGAAGCCCGTCGCCTCCTCCAAGAGGGGCAGGTCCGAGGGGTTATTGGCTATGTTCGTGGCCCTCAGGGTGTTTGGGCTGTACCCGCCATGATTCGGAACCCTGAAGATGTTGATCGACTTGTCTGGAATCCCACCTGTGTCCATAATTTAGTCCTTTTCGTTGTTGAGGAGAAAAAAGAACAGGCTCGCCAGAAAGAACCTGATAAGCGGCCTTTGGCGGTTGTGGTCAAAGGATGTGATAGTCGGGCCATAAATGTGCTTCTTCAAGAAAAGTTCATTGAGCGGGAAGAAGTTATTCTCCTTGGAGTATCTTGTGAAAACAGTGGGGTAGTTGATAAGAAAAAACTCTTGAATCTTGTTCCCTCTCAAAAAATTGAGGAGATTGTCTACGGAAATAATGGCCATATTGTAGCTGTCATCGATGGCGAACGACGCGTTTTTCCACCAGAGGAAGTTTTAGCTGACAGATGTCTGGAATGTCAGGCTAATTTTCCTGTTGTCTATGATCACTTTTTTGGCGAGAAGATAAAGAAGGAGGCCATCAATACTTCTCCGGGGGTAGATAAGATTGAGAAGATGCGCCTGGAAGAACGGCGACGCTTTTGGGAAGAAGAATTGTCTCGTTGTCTTCGCTGTTATGCCTGCCGTTCAGTTTGTCCTATGTGTTATTGTACTGAGTGTGTGGTTGATCCCATAAGTTTCGCGGTGGAACCTACCACCACAGCTGAAGAAAAAGCCAAGAAAATTAAATGGATAGAAAAGTCACCTTTACTCTCCGAGAACTTTGTCTATCATCTGGTTCGGGCTATTCATTTGGCCGGCCGTTGTGTTGATTGTGGAGAATGTGAGCGGGTTTGCCCTGAGGATATTCCTATTAGATTGCTGAATAAAAAATTAGAGAGAGAAGCCTGGCGTCTTTTCAATTATGTGGCCGGGATGGACAGCCAGGCTCCCTCTCTTTTTTCTACCTTTAAAGAAACCGACCCAGAAGATTTTATAAGGTGAGGCCATGGAAAAAGTACTGAAAAAATCGGATTTGGGCCAATGGGTGGCGCGATTAAAGGACTTTGATCTCTACGGCCCTGTCAGGGAGAATAACCATTGGGAATTTAATCAGATTTCTCAACTTGCGAATTTCCCTGAAGATTATACTCAGGTTAATGTTCCCTTGAAAAAAATTCTTCTGCCAAATCGAGAGGTGCTATTTCAATTTGAAGACAACCGTAACGGTGGTCCTTATCTTCAAGAAGTTTTGCCCGAAGAAAGAGAAGTTGTTGTTTTTGGAGTTAGGCCTTGTGATGCCCGGGGGATAGTCCTATTGGAGAAAGTTTTCAGTAGTGAAATTCCCGATATTTATTTTGAGCGTCGGCGGCAACAAGTCTATGTGGTCGGCTTGAGTTGTTACCCTCTTCCAGGGGAAAATTGTTTTTGTTTGTCGCTCGGAGGAGGTCCTTTTTCCACCAAAGGAATGGATATTTTATTAACTAAGATGCAGAGTAAGTATTTTGTTGAAGTGTTGACTCCTAAAGGAGAGAAATTGATCAAAGCCGCTCCGGAATATTTCTTCAATCCTACAGATAAAGATCAGCAGGAAAGGCAACAACTGGAGAGAAAAGCCCGGGCTATGTTTACTCGCCAAATTGAAGGAGTGGAGAAAATATGGCCAGTGTTATCCCAGATGTTTGAAAGCCCGCTCTGGCGGGAGGAATCGTATCGGTGTCTTAAATGTGGAATCTGCACTTACCTCTGTCCCACCTGCCATTGTTTTGATATAACTGATGAAATTTCTTCGACCGCTCCCTTGCAAGGGAAGAGAGTCAGAGTCTGGGATACCTGCCAATTCCCGGATTTCACCATGCATTCTTCAGGGCATAATCCCCGACCGGATAAAGCTTCTCGTCTGAGACAGAGGATAATGCACAAATTTCTTTATTTTGTTGAAACTTTTGGTGACATTATGTGCACCGGCTGCGGGCGCTGTGTAAGTAAATGTCCGGTGGGGATTGATATTATTGACATTTTGAATAAGGTGGCCAGTCATGGAGCATAATCCATATTTACCTCAATTAGCTCGAATAATTTCAATTAAAGAAGAAGTAGGCGGGGCCCGGCCAATTAAAACCTTTCACCTGGAGCTTCTTAACGGCCATAGATTTGACTTTAGATGTGGTCAGTGCGCCATGATCTCAGTTTTTGGTAAAGGAGAGTCGATGATTTCTATTTCGTCCTCTCCTCTGATCAAAGAATATTTGCAATTCAGTATCCTTAAAATGGGCCGGGTAACGACCGCTTTACATGAAATGGAGGAGGGAAGTATTGTTGGCCTGAGGGGCCCTTACGGCAACGGTTTTCCTCTCGAAGAATGGAAAGGCAAAAACCTGATTTTTATTGGTGGAGGCATAGGTTTGGCCCCCATCTGGTCGGTTCTCCAAACAGCTCTCCGTCAGAGAGATGATTTTGGACAACTCACTCTTTTTTATGGAGCTCGCACCTCTCAAGATCTCGTTTTTAAAGACGAGCTAAAGAAGTTGAAAGAGACCATTCCGGTTTATTTATCTATCGATGTTAAAGAGCCAGGTTGGAATGAATATGTCGGTTTTGTTCCCCAGAACGTTTTGGATAAAAAACCATCTCCTGAAAAGGCTATCGCTATTACCTGCGGTCCGCCCATTATGATTAAGTTCGTTATTAAAGGTTTGCAGGAATTAGGGTTCCAGGATGATCAAATTTTTACCACGGTTGAGAACAAGATGAAGTGCGGTATTGGGAAATGTGGTCGGTGTAATATTGGTCATCATTATGTTTGTAAAGATGGGCCAGTTTACTCCTGGGCCAGGCTGAAAACTCTTCCTCAGGAATATTAAAATTGCCTCATGAAGGCTTAAAGGAAGGTTTTAGGGGAAAAAAATAAGGAGGGAAAATGATTAATTTAGACACTTTAAGGCAGTTCGCCATCTTTAAAGATTTAACTGATGCCGAACTAGAAAATATCCAGAGCATAGCCAAATTAGAAAAGTTTAAAGCCAATACGCGGGTTTTCGAAGAAGATTCTTTAGCCGTGAAAATGTATCTTGTTTTAAAAGGGAGGGTGGAGATTAGACTACGAAAAGCGGCAGGTTTTCTGCCGATGACCATAGATGTGGTTGGTCCAGGAGAAATCTTTGGTTGGTCGGCAGTAACGAATCCCTTTACTTTCACCGCGGGAGCCTGGACTGTGGCTGATAGTGAACTAATCTCTCTCAATGGAGAGGTGATGCGCAAGCTCTTTAAGATTAATAATCATTTAGGGTATAAAGTTATGATGCAGATTGCCGCTGTTATCTCCAAGAGATTTCGAGCTCTGAGTAAAAAACTGGTTGAGTTTTTACCCGCTCAATCAGTGGGGGGAGAGAGTTAGAATCTAGCAAAAAATTACTCTCTCTTTTAGCTTTCGGAAAAATTTTGGTTTGGATAAAGGGAAGGTCTTCTCTAGAAAATTGTTTTTTGAAATCTCTTGAGAGAAAGAAATCTTCTCAAAAGGGAAGCAGTATTTTCTAAGCATGAGCTAGCCTCTAGATTAGATTTCGCCTGAGAAGACTGTTTTTCTCTTGAGCAGGCTGAAGAAAAAGCAATTTATATCCCCAAAAAAGAAGGCACTAGAAGAAGGTCTAAATTCTCTGCAGTCTGGACCTTAAATAATTACAAAATTATCAATTTTTTGGAGTTTCTTCCGACTAATTTTAAGGAAAGATGAAGAAGATATTCAATTCCTATCAGCAAATGAGATTGTTTTTTTCGGGTAAAGTTCAGGAAAGTGATTACTGGGGGAAAAGCAAAAATCATCTTTTAAGAAAAATAGCAGAGTTACTCCCCAACTCAGAAATTGAATCCTTTCTTCAAAATTCATGTGACATTATCCGAGAGTTCGGCGAATATGATCTAGTTTGGTTAGGCCTTTGGGATGAAGCCAAGGGACTCCTTCGGCCTCAAGCTATTGCCACTTTAAATCCGAATTATAATCATATTCCTCTTTTAAGTTTTAAGAATCATCAGCCTTCTCTGACTCCTGAAATTGAAGCTTTACAGAAAGCCAAGCCGGTCTTAGCCTCAGTAGCTCGACTGAAGAAAAGATATAAAGAGTGGGCTGAAGTAATGCTTCAGTGTGGATTGAATAATTTAGTTTCTTTTCCTTTATTGGTTCCGCCCAAAGTTTATGGGCTTCTTAATCTTTACTCAGCGGTGCCTCGGAGTTATCTGGATGATGAGTTTTCTTTGTTGGGAGAAGTTGCTGATTTGGTGGCCTTTAAGATTCATGCTCATCAAGAAGAGGAGAGGAGAAAAGCCTTGGAAGAGGAATTGGCTGTTCATTCACGGAAATTAAGAAAGACAATGGAAATGACTATTCAAGCTCTAGCGGTCACCATAGAGATGCGGGATCCTTATACAGCTGGTCACCAAAGACGGGTGACACAACTAGCTTCTCGAATTGCTCAAGAGATGAATTTAGGAGAGGAAGAAATTGTTAATATCCGTCTGGCGGGCATAGTCCATGATATTGGCAAAATCTATGTTCCTGTAGAGATATTAACTAAGCCCGGCCGCTTAAATGATTATGAGATTAGTATGATTAGATCCCACCCCCGATTTGGGTTTGATATAATTAAAGAAACCGATCTCCCCAAAAAAATTGGTGAGATTATCCTGCAACATCATGAACGAATGGATGGTTCTGGATATCCGGCGGGGTTGAGTGGAAGTGAGATTCATCTGGAATCGAGAATATTAAGTGTGGCTGATGTGGTGGAAGCTATGTCTTCCCATCGGCCCTATCGGCCTGCTCTGGGGTTGGAAGCCGCCTTGGAAGAAATTGACCAGCATAAGGGCTTCCTCTTTGATCCGGACGTGGTTGATGTGTGTCTGGATCTTTTTGAAAAAAAAAGATTTAGTTGGACTCGAGATGAGTCCATGTCCACAGTTACCCATTAAGCCACTTTTTTTCTTCCCCCTTATCATTCCTCCGAGGCGGCTTCCTCTGTCTTTAACCTTGGCCGTAAGCTAAAAAATTTGGATTCAGGTCCTGTGTCCAACATTTTGGTGTCAGAACAACATTTTGGTGTCAGACACCTCCACGTATAGTGTCAGGCACCTGTCAATTATGTCGCATAATTTCTTGGTGTCAGACACCCTAATAATTTCCAGACACCCTAATAATTTCTCAAACACCCTACATTGTGTGGGTGTCAGACACCCTTACGCCTGTAGACACTCTTACCGCCTGTACCTCAGACGCCCTTATGCCTGCTGTTGAGTCTCCATTATTACCATGAACCAAAAATTTCATCTTTCCAGTTGTTCGAAAAGGGTTAAGTTTTCTCTTCTTGGCAAAAATTAATAATTGGTATAATGTATTTTGTTCGTTGAGGATAAATTGCTAGGTAATTAGTAACTGGCAAGGGTTTTGAAGATGAATCCAGAGGCCGAGTGAGAGACCTCAGCGTGGAAGGGATTTGAAAGTAAGTTAAAGAAGAGGAAGGCCTAAATTCATTTCCTCTGGATTCAGATTTTTCCCTTTTGAGTGAGGAGAGAAAATTGGAAGAAGCCATTGTTGTCAGAAATTTGACTAAGAAATTTGGGGAGCTGGTAGCCGTAGATGACCTTTCTTTCTCAGTTAAGCAAGGTGAATTGTTCGGCTTTTTGGGACCAAATGGAGCCGGCAAAACCACCACAATCAATATTTTGGCTACTCTTCTTCGTCCCTCGGGAGGGGAGGCTTGGGTGGCCGGCTATGAAGTCACTCGGCATCCCCATGAAGTGCGGCGCCATATTGGAATTGTTTTTCAGGAAATTGCTCTCGACAGCAAGTTAACTGGTCAGGAAAATCTTGAGTTTCATGCCATGATGTATGGCTTAAGTAAGCAGGCCCGACAAGCCCGAATTCAGGAAGTTCTCCAGTTAGTAAACTTAATCGAAAAAAGAAATGTGTTAGTTGAGAATTATTCAGGCGGAATGAAGAGACGATTGGAAATTGCTCGAGGCTTAATTCATCAGCCCCGGGTGTTATTTCTTGATGAGCCTACTCTGGGACTGGATGCCCAGACGAGGCGCCATATTTGGGAATATATCCAAAGGCTAAATATTGAAGAAGGGGTGACAATTATTTTAACCACTCATTATATGGAAGAAGCGGATAATCTTTGTCACCGGGTAGCGATTATGGACCAAGGAAAATTTGTGGCTTTGGATACACCCTCGCGTTTAAAAGATATTCTGGGAGGAGATGTAGTCACCTTGGAATTGGAGCCCTTTTTTTCTCCAGAAGTAAGCCTCCGGTTTGAAAGTTTGTCTTGGATCAAAACGGTCAAGAAACATGAAAATAGTTTGATTTTAACTATGGAGAAAGCTGAGAGAAGAATCCCGGAATTAATTCATTTAGCTGAGGTCAATGGTAGCCGGGTAGTCTCGGTCCATCTTCATAAGCCTAGTCTGGAGGATGTTTTCCTTCATTTCACTGGGCGCCGCATTCGTGAGGAAGAAGCAAGTTGGCAGGAACGTAATCGTGCTCGACTCCGCCATCATTTTCGGAGGCGATAATGAATTTTATTGCTATTTATGTTCTTTGGTTAAGAGAGATGAAAAGGTTCTGGCGGGCTAAGTCCAGAATTGTGGGGGCGCTGGCTATGCCTCTTTTTTTTCTAGCTTTTTTGGGGTTGGGCTTTAATCGCATGGGGATTCCCGGCCTTTCTCAAGGGGTAAATTACATCACCTTTCTTGTACCTGGAATTCTGGGAATGAGTTTATTATTTTCTTCAACTTTTGGCGGACTTTCTGTTCTTTGGGATAAAGAATTTGGATTTTTGAAAGAAATAATGGTAGCTCCTGTAAGTCGAATCGCTATTGTCCTGGGGCGGATTACTGGTGGAGTGACCACTGCTTTAATTCAGGCGGTGATGATTTTAGGTGTAGCCTTGCTCATGGGATTTCGGCCATCTTCGTGGTTGACTTTAGGTTTAGCTTTTTTCTTTATGATTCTGATTTCGGCCACTTTTCTGGGCTTAGGTTTAATATTTGCTTCCCGAATGAAGGACATGCAAGGATTCAGTATTGTGATGAATTTTGTTATATTCCCTATTTTTTTTCTAAGTGGGGCTCTTTATCCTGTGGAGAATTTTCCAGTTTGGTTACGTTTGTTGGCTTATCTTGATCCTTTAACTTATGGTATCGATGGCTTACGAGCCCTTCTTATTAATAACTCTTCTTTTTCTTGGCCTGTAAATTTGGGAGTTATTCTTGTCTCAGCGACTGTTATGGTTATTTTGGGAGCTTATCTTTTTGAGAAAAGTGAGGCAGCTTAATGTTTACTCAAGATGAATTGGTCACTGCCTATGCCCAGACACTCAAGGAGAAAACTAAGAGGCTGAGTCAAATTTTAAAAAAATTTAATTTTACTTCCCCCGAGATCAAAATAGAACCTTCTTCTTTATCAGGGTTTAGATTAAGAGGAAAATTTAAAATTTATTCTCCTCAAAAAATTAGGGGTACGGACCCCCGAGTAGGGGAAGTTCCTTATGAGAGGACTTTGTGGCTTTTCCCCAATTACCTCCAGAAAGCCATCAGAAAGACTATGACTTTGATTAGTTCCCACTGGTCTAAGTGGCCGGTAGATGGAGTGGAAATAAAAGGAGCTCTCAACCAGAGAGAGGTCTTTTTGCTCCTTTCAGTCAAGAGGTCTTATCGGCATAAAACTTATGCCCCCTTAGCCCATTTATTATTGAAAGAAGTCCCTTATGTAGTAGGCATAGCTATCCCTTCGCAAAAGAAAGTCTACGGCACGGAGATGATTACTCACTTGCTTTTCAACCAGCCAATTGTTTCCCACCATCAGGCATTTTTTCAGGCTAACCCTTCTTTAATTGTTTCTTTGGTAACTCGGGTTAGAGAAGAGATTAAGCTCTTGGATTTTAACCAAGCTTATGATTTTTATTGTGGTGTAGGTTTATTTTCTCTTTTGGGTGTCCCGCGGGGAAAAAAAATATGGGGAATTGATCTTAATTCCTGGGCCATAGAAAGTGCCCGGCTCAATGCTCTTAATTTGTCCAGGAGAGAGGCCGCCTTTTTTTGTCAGGAGGTCGAAGAGTTTTTGGCCTCCTCTGTAATCTTAGAAGGGTCATTCTTTCTGGTCAATCCGCCCCGGGCGGGCTGTAGCGGGCGGGTTATTCAAAGACTTTTAGCTTGTCAACCGGTTTCTCTGGGCTTTATTTGTTGCTCTTTGCCCGCTTTAGAAAAAAGCATTCTTCCTTTTCTCCAGCAGGGCTACTGGATCATCTCTTTGAGTGCCTTTGATCAATTTCCTTTTACCCCGTTTCTAGAAACAATTACTTTTCTCTCCAGAGGTAAATAAAGGGAGGGATAAGATTGTCTTCAAGAGAGATATTCCTGGGAGAGCAGGATGAATTGAAACTGGAAAGTAGTTTCGCCAGAAAAAATTGTTCATTTGAGAAACAAAAAGAAAAATTAGATAAGCCATCATCAGCAAGAAAGGATCTTTTATGAGGAAGAATCTAAGTAATCGACTTCCGGGTAAACTCATTATTCGTCCTTATCGTCCAGAGGATGAAGCCCAAGTTCTTAATCTCGTGAGGGAATTAGAAAGTGAATTAGCTGAAAAGTTCCCTCAAGTGAAAATTGAATCAGGGGTTGAAACTTATCGGACTCGTTATTTGAAAAAGGGCAATAAGTATGTCATGTATGTGGCGGAAGTAAACAAGAAAATTGTGGGATTCTTATTAGGCTATCCTTCCTTAGGCATTCCTGAAGTGGATAGTCTTTATGACGTCTTGCCTTTAAATGGCGAGAAAGCCACTGATGAATTTTATCTTCAAATGACCTTCGTCTCCCGGGCCTATCGCAATCGAGGAATTTCAAAAGCTCTTCATCGGGCCGTGATTAAGTATGCCCTTGAACATGGCTATCGAGAGGTGTATGCTTGTATCGCTAAGTGGAATATTCCTGAGTTGAAAGTTATTCGTTCACTTAAGTTTGAATCGCAGGATTTAGGAACTCGCTATCGATTGAGTTTAAAATTTGATGAGCAGTCATCGTCTCCAAGAAAGAGGGGAGGTGGAGGATGAGAATAAGAGGTTTTTTGGTGATTTTGCTTCTGGGGGGAATTATTGTTTTTCTCCTCTGGAGTTTGAAATCGAGAGAATCTACCCAGATACAGGAAGAAATCCAAGCTTTTTCTGAAGCCAAGATCAAGCTCACTCGGGCTAATTTATCAGCCTTAGAGCGAGCTGTTCTAAATTATGTTCTCCAACAAGGAAAATTACCTTCTTCTTTGCAGGAGATAAGTCGTTTTGCCCCTTTAGGGATTACTTTGGAGGATGCTTGGGGGAGAAGAATTAAATATGAAAAACTCTCTGCAGATAATTTTCGTTTGATTTCAGCGGGTCCAGATGGGATTTTCGGGACTAATGATGATTTAGTGCAAGAGAATTGACCAGGGATTAAGTCCAGCTTGTCAGGATGGAATGAGTTTAGTATTTCTTGAATTTTTGCCACCAGGATTTTAACCGCCTCAACCAATTCGAGCGCAGATGAACTGGTTCAATGATTAACGGAGTTAGAGAGCGTCGCGAGTAACTTCGGAGGTTTATTAATCGTTTCTCGGGGAAAAGTCGAGCCTGGTAAATTTTTCTTTTCTGAGGGTCAGAAAGGGTCCGCCAGGCTTCATCAATCCTGGCTATGAACTGCTCTGCTTCAGAGAAACTGAGAGACGAAGAAGCCTCTGGCTGTTTTAATTTGACCAACAGCGAATTTTTCAGGTTAAGGTAAGTTTTTTTTAATTTCCTCTGGTGAGGCTTCCAGAGTTATTTTTAGTAATTCATAATAATTAAGTTTTTTCCAGTCGGAGGGTAGCGGAGAGGTTGAGTTCTCAAGAGGCATGGTTAGGAGAAAGTTGAAGAAGTTTTTGGGCGATTTCTTTAATCGCCCGGGCCACCGCACTTTCAGGATAAACTTCGAGAAAAGGTTTTTTTTCTTTAAGACTTAAGTGGACTTTTTCATCAAAGGGAATAGTTCCTAGAAAATCGAGGTCAACCACTAAATATTTTTGAACTACCTTTATCATGGATTCGCCCAGCAGGGCGTCTTTTTCATCCCGGGCTTTGTTGATAATTAAGCTCGGTCGGAAGTGTTTTAAAGCAGTAAAAAAAACTTGAGCATAAGTGCGGTCTCGAGAAATGATTTCATTCAAGAAACTGTAAACCGATTTGGAAGTATCGTGAATTTGCTCCGCAATATTTTTAATAAAATCTTGGATCTGATAATAGTCGATGTAAAGTTTGAAAATCCGGACAATACAAGATTTTAAAAAATAATAAGCATTTTCGATAGAAGTAGGTTCGGGATTAATGACTATTACTCCGGGATTAGAAAGGATAAAGAAATCTACGGTATTATAGGCAGCTCCCGTGCCGATATCGACAATGACTCGTTTATCAGCAAAACCTTTTATATGGCGAATCAACTTTAATTTTTTGTAATAGTTCAAATTAGCAGCAAAGAGTAAACTTTCTGTGCCTTTAACCAGTTTTAGATGAGGAAAGGGAGTCCCGACAGCTGTTTCCTCAAGAGCTTTGACTTTATTGGTGATAAAGTGGCCTAAATCGAGCGGTGATTCTTTCAAGCCCAGAAAAGTATGAAGATTGGGACCTCCCAAGTCAGCATCAATTAAGACCACTTCCTGATTTAGGTTGGCCAGTTCAATTCCCAAGCAGGCTGAGATAAAACTTTTCCCCGTTCCTCCTTTTCCACCCCCGATTGACCAGATGCTTTTTGCTGGAGAGGAGTGATGGGTCAGGAGAGGAATTTTCTCTTCTAAAAGCGGGTTTGGTTTCTTTTCCTGGCTCACTAGCTTAGCACCTCAGTCAGAAGTGAGCTTATTTTATTTGTTTTCATTTGAATTGTCGAGCTTGTCTGTCCCGGAGCTGTAAATGACTCCTTTCTCCGGCTAATCTCTTTTATTACATTTTCATATTAAAAGAGAATTTTCAAGACTCTTTATCATCTGTTGACCGAGATTTTGGTCATTTTTGTTTGATTCTGACTACTTAGGCGCTTCCTTTTTTTAGCATGATCTTGGAAATGTTCGCGGGCGAGTGAGTTTATTTGAAATTTAAGGCGTTTTTTGCTAATATTTCAAGAACTTTATTTCCAGAGGAGGCTACCGTTGGTCGCACATGAAGAAGAAATAGACAGCAAGTTCAGATATGTAATCATCGCCTCAAAAAGAGCTAAACAACTTCTTAAAGGAGCCAAACCTAAAGTAAAAACCAGAACCCGTAATCTCATCCGTATCGCCCAAGAAGAAGTAAAGAGAGGGTTAATTCAGTATGAAATTAGAGCTCCTCAAGAAGAAGAACAAGACGAGAAGAAAGAATTATTTTTAGCTGACGAACTTTTCGGTTCCCAAGAGGGAGAAGTAGGAGAGGAAGAAAATAAAGATAAAAATTCACTTTAGACCTTCTCCTTTTATTATCTTCACGCTCCCATAGTGGTTATTTCTGGGAGTTATTTTTAGCTTCTTTGATTAATTGGATGTAGTCTTTTTTAATAAAATCCCGTCGTGAGTAACCCAGCAGCTTAGCTATTTTGACAATATCACTTTGTTTTCCTTCTAGCTCGATAAAATTACCGATAGGCGTTTCATCAACAAAAATTTTGAGACGTTGGTAGCGATAGACAGTTCGGTATTTGGCATAAGTAAAGGTCTGTTTAAGTCCTAATTTTTTTAAAATTTTGCGGAGTTGTTTTTCGTTTTTAACTTCAGTTTCATACTCTTCTCTGATTTTAAAGGAGCGGGAGGGTTGAGGGGGGCCTTTGTAGGTTAAAAAACATTTTTTGTTTATTTTTCTTACGCGCAGGGCGGATCTTTTTTGGAGCAGTTCTTGTGAGGGAAAATCATAAAGGGTATTGGTTTCGTAGTATTTTTCTTTTATTTTCTGAGCGCCGAGAGTTTCCAATTGTTGAAAGAGGGAGGTTAGTGATTTTATTTTTATTTTGACTTCTATTTCAGTCATGAGTTGTCCCCCAGAAGAAAGGCATTTTATAGGTCACGGCGAAGGTGAAGTTGCTAGAATTTAGTGATCTCTATTTAAAAGAAAATCGGTAAAGAGAGCCAGAGAATCTCGGTAAATAGAAGCGGGAAAATCCATAATTATTTGTTTAGAACGTTCACCAAATTCCCGGGCCTTAGCCAGGGCATATTTCAAAGCTCCGTTTTTGACCATGATATCAATGATTTCTGTTTTGAGGCTTTCTGATGAATTTTTGTTTTTGAAATATTCCGCGATTTTAGTCTTATAATGACTATTTCCATTCTGCAGAAGAAAAATTAAGGGGAGAGTAATACGACCTTCCCTCAAATCTGAGAGGGGAGGTTTACCTAATTTTTTTTCATCTCCAGTAAAGTCAAGGAGGTCGTCAATTATTTGAAAAGTCATGCCCAAATTAAGACCAAATTGAGCCAGTTTATTTTCGGTTTCTTGGTTGCTTTGAGCCAGAATGCTACTGATTTGACAGGCTGCACTGAAAAGAGAGGCTGTTTTCTTTTTTATTATTTCATAATATTCTTCTTCTTTGAGTTCCAAGTTGCCACTATGATAATATTCGGTAATTTCCCCTTCGATCATTTCGGAAGTTACTTCTGTTAGAACTTCCAGAATCTTAGGAGAGGAATTTTTTAAAGCCTGATCAATGGTTTTAATATAGAGATAATCTCCCAAAAGCACAGTTATATTAGGTCCCCATTTGGCATGGACGGTAAGTTGGCCTCGTCGCAAGTTGGAATTGTCAATGATATCATCGTGAATTAGGCTAGCGGTATGAATAGCTTCGATCAGAGCTGAAAAAAGGATGTCCTGATTACCTTTATAACCCAGAAGTTTGGCGCAAAGGAGAAGTAAAGCTGGTCTGATTCTTTTGCCTGATTTTCGGAAGAGATAATTACCAATCTCGACAATAAGGGGATTTGAGGAATTAGTCATTTCTTTCAGAATAATCTCGACTTGTTCTAATTCATTAGTTACCTGCTCATAGATGGCTTTGAGACCTTGTTTATTTTTGAGTTTGGCTTGGAGGTAAGAAGAGGCGGCGGCCTTCATTTTATTTCCTTTATTGCTTGTCCTTCATATTCTTCTGAAGCGCGTTTATCTTAGCATGACCTGGGGGTAATTTCAAATTATAAAATTTATCGATTTTAATAATTCACATAAGGTTATCTTTAACTCGAAAACACCGCTGAAAATTTTTCCGAAGATGAAGAGCTAGTTCATCGACTTTAACTTCTCTCAATGCAGCTAAAAATTGAACAGTCTCCGTCAGAAAAGCTGGTTCATTCCGTTTGGTTTTTTTTCGGAGAGGATGAGGAGTTAAATAAGGAGCATCAGTTTCCACCAGCAAGTAATCTTTAGGTATTTTCACTGCCGTGGCTCGCAGCTCCGGGGCCCGGGGAAAAGTGATTATCCCTGAGAAAGAAATGAAAAAGCCCAGTTTCATCATTTCCTCAGCCAAGAAATAATTTTCAGTGAAACAATGCAGCACTCCTCCTTGGGAAAAATTACTTTGTTTAACTAAAAAGAGCACATCTTCGGCTGCCTGACGACTATGAATTATTACTGGGAGTTTAAGGGCTTGAGCCAATAAAAGTTGCTGGAGGAAAGCTCTTTTTTGGGCTTCTGGAGGAGAAAAATGATAATAATAATCAAGACCTATCTCGCCTATGGCCATAATTTTTCCTTGGACAGCTAGACTTTCTATCTCAGCGAGGCAATTCTCTTGGAATTCCTGGGCGCGATGGGGATGAACACCGGCCGCCAAAAAAATTTGGGGTGAACTCGGGAGAAAATTAAAGGCTTTTTGTTTTTCTGCGGCGTCTAGGAGATCGAGAGGGGCAAGGATAGTTTTTATTCCCGCTCCATCCGCTCTAGAGAGAACATCATGGCGGTCCTGGTCGAAATCTTTCCCAAAAATGTGAGCGTGAGAGTCAACCAAAGAGATTTCCATTTTTTAAAAGAAAAGGCACCTCCTTGGAGGTGCCTTTTGGCCGCGATTGATGGTGATAATTAAATTCAGGGAAAAAGTTTTTTCTTTAATTGACGCAGATGAATAGGACCAAAGCTGAGAACTTTTTCCAGAAATTCTTTCCGTGAATAATCAGCTCCTTTGAGCTGCCGATATTGTTTTTCCAGTTCCAAGAGTTCTTGAAAGCCTACATAAGCATAAACTCCCTCTCCGGGGAGGAGGGCAATTCTGTCCCAATTTCTTTCAGCTTCAACTTTACTCTGGAATCCTCCTCGCATCATATAAGAAATGGCTTGCTCTTTGGTCATACCTCCTTCGTGGATGTTAAATTCGAGCAAGAAGTCGATGACTGCTTTTAATTTATACTTGAGTTGATTCAATCGGAGACGAAGGTCATAATTACCAAAGCCGTTATAAACCAGCATTTCTTCAACAAAAATAGGCCAGCCTTTTAACAAAGGCTGATTGGGATAGAGCTTTTGGACTAGAGAGGCATGCTGGAAACTGAGATAAGTGGGAACAAAGAGTCCAGGGTAAATGGTTCGGGTGGCGTAAAAGGGGAGAAAGTAGTTATTATATTCTTCCAAAAGTAGTTGGGAATCTTCTTCAGATAAGTCGGTCAACATGGAAGCTATTTTAAGAGAAAAATCTCCGGAAGTTTCATAGGCTCCAGGCGGAACCAAGCGGATGAAGTCTACTCCCAGATAAGGATGGTCGACATCGACTATCTTCGGATTGGCTTCAGGAAGGTTAATAAGGCCGTTCTCCTGGAGGAAAGCCTTAACTTTATCCGCTTCTTTTTTCAAAGCTGCGCTGAATTCATCTGGATTGACGTGCTCTGATTTGATGTTATTTAAGACATGATTGATAACTGTATGGCGGATTTGCTCTTCGGTTAAGTTGGAGGGTGGTTGTTCGATATTAAAAGGCGGCTTCATAATTTTGAAGAAAGGAATGCACACCAAGAACATTTCCCGGCGGAGGTTATTGTAATCAGCTTTAGCTCGAGCCACTAATTCTTCTAAAGTTAGATTGTTCTGGAGAGTGACCCGGAGAAGCCGTCGGTGGGCTTCTTGAAGGCGGAAGTTCCCTGTGGAGCGGGGGAGGAGCTCATTCTGGAGAAAATTCTGGTAATCTTCCAGAGCACTAATTACTTTGGGTAATTCACTATTAATTTTGTTTTTGGCATCAGCCGGAATCTGCTCCAGTAATTGGGGGAGTTCAGTTTTATAAAAATCGAGAATTCTGGGGAATTGCTTGAGAGCTGTTTCTGTGTAGATTTGAGGAGGCGTTTTTAGGTTTTCTTTGGCTTGCTTAATTAGTTTCGGAATATTTTTTATCCTCTCAGCTGCATTTTTAGCTCTGGTTTCTAAAGGGGCGAATTCTTTGGTTAATAAGCTCCGAAGACAGTTGGCCAGGATAGAGTTGTAAAAGAGAGGATTATATTCCCAGGGAAGCAAGTTTTCATGTTTCAGCACTTCATAGTCTAAAGCATCCACAATCATGAGATAATCGTCTAGCACTTCCGGAGACAACTTGGTCTGATCAACTTTAGCCACAAACTGCTGGTTGAATTTATTCAATGTTTCATACTGCTTTTCGATATTTTTGCTGCTCAGGTCCTCCAGCTTATTATCATATTTGTGGTAGCCAACTAAGGTCGCGGTTGTGGGGTAGAATTTCCAGAGAGCATCCAGATACTCATCAAGAGCTTTTTGGAATTTGGCATCTTCTTGATTTTGCTGAGTGTAGACATAAATAGTGCCTGATAGAAGTGCCAGGACAACAAAAATAACGGTTAATGTCTTCTTCATGGTTTCCTCCTCAGTTGTAGATTAAGCTTACCCGACATTATCTGTCGATAAATGCTAACATAAAATATATAGTTAAAGCAATATATATTTATATATATTTATTTACCACCGAAGTTTACCACCGAAGGACAGCCGAAGCCCAAGTAAATCCAGAGCCAAAGGCGGTGAGAACGACAAGGTCACCTCTTTTAATTCTTCCTGATTTAACGGCCTCGTCAAGCGCAATGGGAATGGAAGCGGCAGTAGTGTTGCCCACCCGATGAATATTGCGGATTACTTTTTCCACGGGTATTTTTAACTTGTGAGCCACCATGAGACTAATTCTGTCATTGGCTTGATGAGGAATGAGGTGGTCAACATCTTCAATGGTTAATCCCACTTCATCTAGGGCCGCCCAGACAGCTTGGGGCATTTTTTCTACTGCATGTTTAAACACATTCCGGCCATTCATTCGGGGGAAGTATCTTCTTTCTTCGAGAAGAGCTGGGCTGAAGGTCGGCCTATCCTTCGGGCTGGGTTTTTCCATCCATAATTCAGAGGCATATTGTCCGTCAGAAAATAATTTAGTGGTTAAAATACCTCGGCCATCTTGGGCTGGATTAGCCTCTAGGATAACTGCCCCCGCTCCATCACCGAAGAGAACTGCCATGTCTCTACCTTCATCGGAAGTGTCCAGATTAGATGATTGAACTTCAGCCGCTACCAACAAGATTTTTTGATAAGTTCCGGTTCGGATGTATTGATCAGCGACGGAGAGAGCATAAATGAAACCGCTGCATTGATTACGAACGTCAAGTGCCCCAATTCCAGGCAGGCCCAATTTAGCTCCAATCAAAACACCAATGCCGGGAAAGTAGTGATCGGGGGAAAGAGTAGCGGCAATAATAAAATCAATCTCACTGACCTCTAGGCCAGCATCTTCAATAGCCAATCTAGCCGCAGCTACCCCGAGATCGGAGCTGCCTACCCCAGGGGAGGCGAAGCGTCTTTCTCTAATACCAGTTCTCTGACGTATCCATTCATCGGAAGTATTAATTATCTTTTCCAAATCAAAATTAGTCACTACTTGAGGAGGTAAATAATGGCCAATTCCTGTAATTATCGTTTGTCTCTCTTTTTCCATAATTGTGGCCAATTATATTCTATTGACAATAAAAAATAAAGATTTTAATTGAAAAAGATAAATTATAGATTTATATGGATTTACAGGAATGAAACTTGATAATTCAGGGTTATCATAATTGGAGGCAGCCACTGTTTCCAACATTTTAGTGATTCAACATTTTGTTGTCAGGCATCCCCAAGTGTGTCGCATAATTTTTGGGTGTCAGACACCCTACACGATCACTGTGTCGCATAATATTTAGGTGTCTGACACTTTGATAATAAGGTGTCTGACATTCTGATAATTTAGGTGTCTGACACTCTGTAATATTTGTGACACTCTGCGAATATCGGTCTGCATAGTGTGGGTCTCTGGACACTCTGCACGGTCTCTGACCATCTGCACGGTGATACCCTCCACGGTGATAGAGCAGTCTTTAATTAACATGCTGGTTCAGAGCCAAATATTATAATGGGGGTTTCAATTAGTGGCCGTCATAAGGGCCAATTAATTGTTAAGCGGGATGCAGAGACTCTGAGCGGGGCTTTAAGCGGCCCTTTAAGAGAAGAAAACTAAGCACCTTCAAAGCTCTCATGGAAGTGAAAATGTTCGGTTAAATAACAAGAAGGGTTGGCACGAAAGAAGAAAAGATAATAAAATAGAAAAGATGAGTCGGAAAATATTTTTTTTAATTATCTTTATTTTATTCTATTTTTCTTATCCAAACTATTTTTATGCAACCCCCCCTCTTCAAGAAGGAGTAGGCTTACGGGTGAAAGCTTGGGTAAAGCCCATTCGCCTCTCTCGGCAACAGCAGGGACAAGTGGTTTTGAAATTTAAAATTCCGGAAAATCTTAGGGTTAAGCCTCTCCCTAATTTTATTATTGAATTTGAGCCTTCAGATGGAGCTTTATTTTCAAAAAATTTTTTTACTGCCTCGGATTTAAGTATGGAAATTTTAGAAGATGATGGGCAGGAATATTTAAATTTGTCGCAACCCGTGGAGATTACTTTTACCGTTCCCCTAAAAGCCAAACGAGGCAGGCATGTGATCCGGGGAAAGGTGAAGTATTTTGCTTATTCCATTAGCGAGAATTGGTGTTTGAAAACTACGGCTAAGTTTGAAACCTACTTTTATACTCGGGCTTCTGTTTATCGAAAAAAGTCGGGCAAGTGATTGATGAGAAAGAATTACAGCCAGTTATGCTGTTGATACCAGGTTAAAGTTTCTCTCAATCCTCGAGAAAGATCATATTCGGCCCGAAAATCAAGAAGGCGATGTATTTTTTTGGTATCAGCTACCCAGTTTTTTTGTTTTAACTCTCTGTATTTTTGAAGATTAAGAGGTGAAGGGGTATGACTAAATCTGTCTTTAAAATAGTTAAAGAGAGCAGCTCCCAAGAGGACCCCTAAGGGAATGAAAATAGGGATGACTCGTCGTTGAAGAATTCGGGCTGCTTCGCGGCCTAACTCATCCCAAGATATGGGTTGTGGATGGGCCACATGGAATATTTCTCCGCTTCTAAAATTTTTATCTAGGCAGAGTTCAAGGGCCCGGATTAAATCAGCCACATAACAGAGGCTGAGGTATCTTCGGCCTGGTCTGACTAGGGGAAGGAGACCTTTTTTTACAATTTTAAAAAAAGGAAGAAAATCTTTGTCCCGGGGACCATAAACTGCTGAAACCCGCAGAATGGCTAAGGGAAAAATGTCTTGGAAACGGAGACATGCTTCTTCCCCGAGTAGTTTGCTTCGTCCATAAGGCGTTAGAGGCCGAGGAGGCTCTTCTTCGGTGACTCCTGCCAAAGAAGAGGAGGGACCACTAACAGCCAAGCTGCTTAAAAAGATAAATTTTTGTGGAGCCTTTTTTTGTTGAGCTACAGTTTCCAGAAGCTGAAGAGTGCCTTGATAATTGATGCGATAAAATTCGCTCGGATTATGGCTTTTAGTTAATCCAGCCAGATGAAAGATGTAGTCAAAGTCCACTGGAAAAGAAGGTAAATTATTTATGTCGCCTGGAAGCAGAGTGACCGGTTGACCAGCCAGCCATTTTAGATTTTGAGGGTTTCTAACCAGGGCATAAATTTTAAACTTTCTCTCCAGGAGGCGTTCTATTAAATGACTCCCAATAAAGCCAGTGCCCCCAGTGATTAATACTTTCATTTTTTCGAATTGTATGTAAATAGAACCATTTGGTCAATGACGAGAGGTGGGGACTTTAATTTTTTAGTTGCCAAAGTTGTGGCGAAACATATAATAACCAGATGAAAGGAGGAAATATGGGTCTTTTTGATAAATGCTATAAATTTACTCGAGCTGAAGAAACTATGGAAATGGGAATATATCCTTATTTTACACCGATTCAAGAAGTTAAAGGTAATCGAGTGCTGGTTAATGGCCAGGAAATGATTATGGTCGGCTCCAATAATTATTTGGGCTTAATTGATCATCCCAAAGTTAAGCAAGCCGCCAAAGAAGCTATTGAACGTTATGGCGTGGCTACCTGTGGTTCTCGATTTTTAAACGGCACTCTCGATCTCCATATGAAACTAGAAGAAAGGCTGGCTAATTTCATGAAAAAAGAGGCGGCTTTAGCCTTCAGTACCGGGTTTCAAACCAATTTAGGCATTATTTCTACCTTGGTTCATCGGGGGGAGGCAGTGATTACTGACCGCATGGTTCATGCCAGCATTATCGATGCTTGTCGTCTCTCTTACGGAACAATTTATAAATTTAAGCATAATGATATGAAAGATTTGGAAAGAGTCCTTTCCTCTATTGATAAAAAAGTGGGGAAATTGATTGTAGTTGACGGGGTATTTAGCATGGAGGGAGATTTGGCTAACTTGCCGGAGATTGTTAAGTTGGCCAAGAAATATGAGGCTAAAGTAATGGTCGACGATGCTCATGGAATAGGGGTAATGGGCGCCCACGGACGAGGCACAGCTGAACATTTTGGGGTGGAAGATGAGGTAGATTTGATCATGGGAACTTTTAGTAAATCTTTTGCTTCCCTGGGGGGATTTGTGGCTGGGGAGAAAAAAGTTATCTCTTATATCAAACATTTTGCCCGTTCATTGATATTTTCGGCCAGTATTACTCCGGCTTCAGTGGCTACTGTCTTGGCCACCTTAGAAATTATTGAAAATGAACCTGAAAGGCGGGAAAGGTTATGGGCCATTACCAAAAAAATGAAGGAAGGTTTTGAGAGCATGGGTTATGATACGGGGCCCACGCAAACTCCCATAATTCCAGTGATGATTGGCAATGATGAACAGGCTTTTATGCTTTGGCGCTTGCTCAGAGAGAACGGTATCTTCACCAACCCTGTCATTTATCCGGCCGTTCCCAAAGGAGAGGCTTTAATCAGAACTAGTTATTCAGCCACTCATACCGATGAGGATCTGGATAAAGTGCTTGATTGTTTTGAAAGATGTGGTCGCCAGTTGGGAATTATTTAAAGTAGGTTCCTTTCTTGCCCATAACGACGACAACCAAGGAAAAAATTCCAGAGTTAAGCTATAATAGAGTGAAAGTAGTTCATGAAAGAGAAAAGATAAATGCGAAAAAGATACTATTTCTTCTTTAGTCTGTTTTTTTCCCTTTTACTTTTTCATTTTTCCCTAAGAGCAGCCATTCTGCCACTTAAAGAAATCCAGCCGGGTATGAAAGGCAAAGGTTTATCAGTCTTTCAGGGAAAGACGGTAGAGGAGTTTGAAGTTGAAATATTGGGCGTTCTTCATAATATTCAGCCCCAGCGGAATATTATTTTAGCCAGGTTGAAGAGTCCGACCATTGATAAAACAGGAGTGCTCAGTGGTATGAGTGGTAGTCCGGTTTATGTTAACGGTAAATTGATTGGCGCCGTGGCTATCAGTTTTCCCTATGCTAAGGAACCTATCGCTGGGATTACTCCCATTGAAGAAATGATGGCTATTCAAAGTCAGACTTTACCTAAGTCCAGTTTTGCTCCCCGGGTTTCTTTTCGGAAATATCTTTATTTGAAAGATTTATTGGATTTTTACCAGGACGTTTTTCCTGTAAGTCAGATTTCTTCCTTGGATGGGAAGGCCCTTTCTCTTCTCCATCCACCTTTAATTTTCAGCGGTTTTTCGGCTCAAGTTTTTAATAAAATAAAACCTTATTTTGCTCAAATGGGTTTTTCACCCATTTTATCTGGCAGTTCTGGTCAGGAATTAAAAATTTTGACTCCCCCAGAAATGAGATTGAAACCTGGTGACGCGGTAGGAGTCCAGCTTGTTTCTGGTGATCTCAATATTTCCGCTGTGGGAACTGTGACTCTGGTTGATGGCAATACTGTCTTGGCCTTTGGTCATCCTTTATATAATTTAGGCGCGGTTGATTATGCAATGACCAAAGCAGAAGTGTTAGCAGTAGTCCCCAGTGTCTCGGCGTCTTTTAAATTGGCTGAGGTAGGCGCTTTAATTGGTCGATTCACCCAAGATAGAACGGCTGGAGTAGTCGGGGAAGTGGGTCGGATGCCTCATTTTGTCCCAGTTAATGTCAGCTTATTTTCGGACAAAGGCGAGATCAAAGAATTTAAACTTAAAATTGTCGACGATAAAATTTTAACGCCCCTTTATCTCAATGTTGCCTTGCTCAGTCTGCTTTCTTCCGAAGAGCGAGCCGTGGGAGATCTTTCTTTAGAAATGAGGGGAAATATTTATTTGGAAAACGGCCGAGATATTAAACTAGAAGATTTATTTTCTGGTAATTTTGATGCCTCAATTAACGATCTTTCGGGGCTCTTAACGGCCGTAGTTTATTTTTTAACTAACAATGAATTTAAGGATTTGAGTATTCACAAAATTGATCTGAAAATTCGAGCTTCTGAACAAGTTAAGTATTCTTATTTAGAAAAAGTCTGGCTGGATAAATATGATGTTTTTCCGGGGGAAAGAATTCAGGTTAAAGTATATACTCGAAATTTCAGAGGGCAGTCTGTTCTTCAAGAGGTAGGTTTAATGGCCCCGCCTTTACCGACAGGCTCGGAGTTCTACTTAATTGTGGCTGATGCTTTGGCCATGCAGCAAATAGAGCTGGCTCAGTACAAAACTCGGGGTTTTATGCCCCGGAGTTTGACTCATTTACTGCGGGTTTTGAGTAACTTAAGGAAAAATAATCGAATTTATTTCAAAATCATGGCGGCCAAACCCGGACTATTTCTCAAAGGAGAAGAATTGCCCAATCTCCCGCCGACGATGAAAATGATGTTTACCTCTCCCCGGGCAGCAATGTCGATTCCCATTGAATTGGAAAAGTCAACCTTGGGGGAGTATCAATACCCTGTGCCCTACGTCTTTAAAGGCGCAGCGATTATTCCGATAAAAATCAAGTAAGGACAAAAGTGATGAAAAAAGTTTGGTTTATTATCCTGCTCAGCGGGTTTGTTTTTTCTAATCAGGTCATTTGGGGAGTTACTCCCAAAAAGTGGGAACTACGAAAATTGAGTGATTTTCTTCCAGGTGAGTTTAAGGGAGTTTCTATTTCAGCGGAAGGGTTCTTAAAATTAGCCCCAAAGGAGGAGAATTTACCAGGTCCGGATGAAGAGTTTTACTTATCTCTCCTAGTCGGTCGCGATGGTTCTTTGTTTTTGGGGACCGGACATGGTGGTAAGCTGTATCGGATAAGTCCCACGGGCAAAGTTGAACTTTATTATCAGGTTCCGGAGATGGATATTTTCTGTCTGGTCCAAGATGGCCAGGGTAATATTTATTTGGGTTCTTCTCCCAATGGAAGGATTTATAAGATAACTGGTCGAAATAAAGGAGAGGAGTTTTTCAATCCGCCGGAGAAATATATCTGGGATTTGGCCTTGACTAAAGATGGCCTCCTTTTGGCGGCGGTGGGTGAGAGAGGAGGTGTCTACGCTATTTCTCCTCGAGGTGAAGGCAAACAAATCTTCGAAGCTCAGGAGAATCACATCCTTTGTCTTGAATTGACACCTGAAGGAAATATTTATGCTGGTAGTGGCGGTGGAGGAGCGGTTTATCGGATAACCCCTCAGGGAAAAGTTTCTTTGATTTATGAAAGTCCTTATGAGGAAATAAGAAGCCTAGTGGTTGATCGACAGGGAAATATTTTTGCGGCAGCCAGTGGAAATTTGATTAAATCCCGTAACCGAGGAATAGCCCCGACTCTCCCGGTGACGGCAGGCCAGAGTATCGAGATAACAGTTACCCCCTCATCGACCACCTCAACCAAGAGCCAAAAAACAACTCCAATTTTGAAAAAAAGACAGCCCAGTGCTTTGTATAAAATCACCCCTTCGGGATTAGCCGAGAAATTATGGGCTTCTTCAGAAGAGCTGATTTATTCACTCTATTTAGATCAGGCGAAAAATGAGATTATCTTTGGGACCGGAGGAAAAGGGCGGCTTTATGCAGTTGATTTACGAAAAAAGATGACACTTTTATTCCAAAAAGACTCGGAGCAGATTTATCTTTTAGTTCCCGCTAGAAATAAAGTCTATCTCTTGGCCAATAATCCTTCGCGGCTGAGTGTTCTTCAACCAGAATTGCGAACCTCAGGTGAATATTTAAGTCAGGTTTTTGATGCTCGAATCTTGTCTTCTTGGGGAAAATTACGTTGGGAAGCCGAGGTGCCTGAAGGAGCATCTCTTCAATTTCAGACCAGAAGTGGAAATTCCTTTGAGGTTAATTCCACCTGGAGTGACTGGTCACCTCCTTATCGGCGAGGTCCAGCTGAGCAAATTTTAAGCCCCAAAGCCCGGTTTATCCAGTTTCGAGCTATCCTCCAGTCTCAATCCGGCCGAGTTTCTCCCGAAGTAGGATTAATCTCATTGGTTTATCTCCAAGCTAATGTAGCTCCCCTCATCTCCTCGATTGAGTTATGGCCTCCCAATATTGTTTTTGAGAAACCACCTGAGGCCGAGACGCCTCTTTGGGGATTAGAGAAAAAAGACTCTACTTCCAAGGATAAACAGAGCCTCGGCAGAAGCAAATCTGTCTTAATTGCGAAAAAAATAACCAAAAAGGGTTATCGGACAATTACTTGGGAAGCTACCGATGAAAATGGCGACAGCCTGGTTTATTCTATTTTTATTAAAGGCGAGAAAGATTCAAAGTGGCGTCTTCTTAAGCGGGATTGGCCAGAGAAAATTTTTGTTTTGGAAACCGCTACTATTCCAGATGGAGTTTACTCACTGAAAGTAGTGGCTTCCGACCGTCCGGATAATCCCATCGGCCAGGAAAAGGAAACTGAAAAAGAGATATATCCTTTATTAATTGATAATTCTTTGCCTGTAATCAAAAATTTTCAGGCGACGGTTGAAGGTAAAATGCTCTCTCTTTCTTTTGATGTCAGCGATGCTTTTTCGGAGATAAGAGAAGTTAAAATTTTGCTCCGCCCGGCTGAGTGGCGCCCTGTTTTTCCGGTGGATGGTCTGTGTGATTCTCAGCAGGAAAGTTTTAAATTTCGTCTGCGGATACCAGCTGACTCAGATGGTCTGTTGACTATAAAAGCCATCGATGCCCACGGAAATATAGGAGTCTATCGCTATCCCTTTAGTTAAAGATAAGATTTGGGGGGACAGCTCTTCATCTTTTACCTTGGTCATCTTTCACCTTTGTCTTACCAAAAAGATTTTGTTATTTCTTAGTCAATTTGATCTAAAAAACTCCTGCCCGGCATGGCTCCTCTGGCTTATCGAAGGAAAGCATTAAAGAGGAGAACAGAAGGAGGCAAATTATAAACCGGCTAAAGTAGAGTTGAAATTTCTTCTCTTGGGGGGACTCTTCTGGCTGTCAAAAGTGAAAAGTAAAAACCCCACCCCCTTTAACTCCTGGTTATCGAAAGTGGCCGGTGGAAATCTGATATCAACCCAATTATTGTCTTTGCTTTTAACCCGATTGTACTCTTTCCAAATACTTATTCTCTCTAGTATCCAGTCGGATAATGTCCCCTTCTTTGATAAATTGAGGTACGCTGACCACCAGGTTGGTTTCCAAAGTAGCCGGCTTGTTACTGGCCGATTGAGTAGCTCCTTTAAGGTAGGGCTCTGTTTTGATGACTTTAAGTTCAATGGTTAAAGGGGGATTAACGCCGACTGGGCGGCCTTGATACATTTCTACTGAAAAGACCACATTAGGCACTAGATAATAAATCGTATCCCCTAGGATTTCCGGAGTGAGTTTAATCTGGTCATATGTTTCCAAATTCATAAATACGTAGCCATCACCTTCTTGGTAGAGGTATTCCATTTCCACTGTTTCTAGAAAAGCTTGCTCGACTTTATCAATTGATCTGAAGCGGATATCATGGAGAGTTTGGTCTCTTAAACGACGGAGTTTAGTTTGCATTAGGGCTTGACCTTTGCCTGGAGTAATATGAGTGGCTTCCAGGACTTTATAAAGGTCGTCATCGATTTTAATAATCATTCCTCGGCGGATTTGAGTTGCCTTGATCATGAGACCTCCTTACTCCTCGGTTTTAACTCCTTCGTCAATCCGGATAATAAAGGGATGGGTGTCTAAACGTTTCAAAGCTTCCACGACTTCTTTCCCTTTCCCCGGGCAGTAAACAAACATACAACCACCGCCGCCAGAGCCATTTATTTTGCCTCCCAGAGCTCCCGCTTCGAGAGCTGCTTCCAGCATGGCTTCTATTTTCGGGGTAGAAATTTGGTGGTATTCGCGGAGAATGTGGTGTTGTTCGGAGAGAAGTTGACCGAATTTTTGGTGGTCAAATGGACTATTCTGGAACAGCTTTCTTCCTTCCAGAGTCAGATCCCGGGTTAAAAGAGTGCCCAACAGCAGTCGGCGCGGGTCCTTATCGAGACGATTGATTTCTTCAATAGTCTCGGGTGTTAGGGGAGAATGGAGATTGAATTCAGGCCATTTTTTCTGGATTTGTTGCACACCACTTAAAACATTGTTTTTGATAAAAGCCAGGGTACCGGTGGTGTCCTTTCTTTGTCGAGAATCGGCGATGACAAATTCTCCGAGAGGGCTTTTAAAAAGCTCGTAACGCAGAGGCTGGCTGAAAGAGATAAAAATTATTCCGCCAAAAGCTGAAGAGTAATGGTCCATTTTGCCGCCTGGCTCCTTGAACTCGGCCACTTCTGCCTCAAAGGCCAATTCAGCAATTTTTTCAATATCTGTGGCTTCAGGAGCGCCGCAAGCTTCAAGAAGAAATTTCACCCAGGCAACGACCATGGCTGAACTGCTAGCTGTGCCTGAATTAATGGGAATTGTACTGGTTATCTCTCCGTCCCAGCCTTGAGAAAAACGATAACCCAGACGATAGACAATATTCAGCCCACTTCGGAGATAATCTCGAGCTTGGCTGTAGGCAAGTTCAGTGTTTAGAGGGAATTCTTGATAATCGTCAATATCAGGCAAATTTAAGCGAATAATGTCTTGATTATTGGCCCGCCCGGTGATAGTGAGGCGGAGGTCAATCGCCCCGGCTAGAATAGATAAACCGAAATAATCTTGATGTTCTCCCAGAAGACAAATTCTTCCTGGGGCTGATACTTTTAGTTTTTCTCTGATCATCCCTATTTTTTTGCCAAACTGGGAAGCATCTGTCAACTGGGAATAAAAGGATGTTTGATTTTGTTGGCTTTTTTCTTTATAACAATAGCTCAGATTCAACCATGAAAATCTCATTTTTAGGTACGGGTGGGGCAGTTGCTTCTCAGGAAAGAGATAACATTTCTTTTTTAATTGAAGAGTCAGCCGTTCTCAGCTTAATTGATTGCCCAGGCGCGGTTGTTCAGAAGATCAAAAAAGTTGGCTATCGTCCCCAGGATTTAAAGTTCATTTTTATCACCCACATTCATCCTGACCATATTTACGGCCTGCCTTCTTTAATTCACAGTTTGATGTTAGAAGAGATGAATCTGCTTTTATTCGGTTCAGCCGAAACCATAGGCTTTTGTGCCCAATTACTGGATTTGTTTGGCTTGAGAGAGTCGAAGATTAAATGTCGGGTTGAATTGAGAGAACTTGCTCCAGAAAATGAGATTAGCTTGACTTCGCAGTTGAAAGTTACTGGATTGGCTATTAAGCATCATTCTTCATCTTTAGGTTTTCTCTGGGAGAACGCTTCGGGAAAGAAAATTGTTTACTCGGGAGATACTCCTGCCGACAGGTCTTTTTTTTCCAAGATTGAGGGAGTTGATTGTCTAATTCATGATTGTAGTGCTCCGGCTCGTTTTTTTCAGCTTTTTCCTGAATTGAAGCGAATGCATACTGACTCTTTAACTTTAGGTAAGTTGGCTGAGGAATTTAGAATAAAAAGACTCATTCCCTGTCATTTTTTTGGGGAGATCGATTTTGACCAGGAGGAAATAGTTCAGGAAATAAAATTTTCCTATCAGGGTGAGTTGACTGTTCCTCAAGATTTTATGTCCATAACTATCTGATTGGAAAAAATAGAGAAGCCCGGGATGGAGGTAAAGGTCATCTGGAAGGAAGAAATCTTTTAGCATGATTGATAATATTACGAAAAGCTGGAAAAAGGCGGTAAGAACATTTCAGATTGATGAAATAAAATGAGGTGAAGGCATGAAAATAGCCACCTTTTTCTTGATTGGGCTGTTGGGACTGCTGGCGTTTTGCCAAACAAGCCCCAAAAAAATGAAAGCAGATCTAGTTCTGCTGGATGGTCTGGTCTGGACAGGAGAAGAAGCTCCTCGCTGGGCCCAAGCCGTGGCGGTTAAGGATGGAGAAGTAGTTGGTGTTGGTTCTAATGATCAGATTTCTCAATTTATTAGCTCCACAACACAAGTTGTTCAGCTGGAAGGACAACTTTTACTGCCCGGCTTTATTGATAGTCATACTCATTTTCTTGACGGCGGATTTTATTTAGCTCAGGTCCAATTGGAGGGAGTGACTACTAAAGAAGAGTTTATTCAAAGGATTGAAACAAAAGCTAAGGAGTTATCCCCAGGAGAATGGATTCTAGGAGGTAATTGGGACCATCATGATTTAATTCCCCCTCAATTGCCTAGAAAAGAATGGATTGATGCAGTCACTCCCCATCATCCGGTATGTGTTTTTCGCCATGACGGACACATGGCTTTGGTGAATAGTTTAGCTTTGAAAAAGGCTGGGATAAGTCGGGAGACGCCAACTCCACCAGGGGGAGAAATAATTAAAGATAAGACGGGTGAACCCACCGGGATTCTTAAAGATGCGGCCATAAATCTTGTCACCAAAATAATCCCCGAACCGGGTATTAAGGAGAAACTGGCGGCGGCTCGCCGGGCTTTGGCAGAAGCCCGGCGCTGTGGGTTGACCTCGATTCATGATATGTCCGGATTGGATGCTTTTTATACCTATCAAAGATTATTGGAAAAAGGAGAATTGACAGCCCGATTGACCTTATACCCTCCCTTGCGGTTGATTGATTCTCCATCCGAATTGGAGAAGGCCAGAAGTCAAAGTGATCCATTTTTAAAAATTGGAGGTTTAAAGGGCTTTGCCGATGGTTCCTTAGGTTCAGCCACGGCCCTTTTTTTTGAGCCCTACTTAGACCGCCCTGATTTCTGTGGTCTTTTGGCTGAGGATATGTTACCTGAAGGAACTATGCTCAGGAGGTTGATTCAGGCTGAAAAAGGGAATTGGCAGGTAGCTATTCATGCCATTGGAGATCGGGCTAATCATTTGATTTTAAATATGTTTCAAGAAATAACGGAAAGATACGGCTTCCGGGAAAGGCGGTGGCGCATTGAGCATGCTCAGCATCTAAAACCTGAAGACATTCCTCGATTTGGGAAGTTAAGAATCATCGCTTCCGTTCAACCTTATCATCTGTATGATGATGGCTGTTGGGCCGAAACTAAAATTGGACAGGAGAGATGCCGAACAACCTATGCTTTTCGTTCTCTCTTGGATTCTGGAGCCCATCTGGCGGCCGGTTCAGATTGGACAGTGGCTCCTCTTAATCCTTTAACCGGTATTTATGCCGCTGTGACGCGGCATACAGCTGATGGACGTCATCCTGGCGGTTGGATTCCTGAGGAAAAGATATCAGTCGAAGAGGCGGTCCGGGCTTATACTTGGGGAGGGGCCTGGGCTGAGTTCGCTGAGGATAAAAAGGGTACAATTAGGCCGGGTAAATACGCCGATCTAGTGGTTTTGGATCGGAATATTTTTGAAATTCCGCCTGAGGAAATAAAAGAGGCAAAAGTAGTTTTGGTAGTAGTGGCTGGCCGCATCGTTTATTCCTCCCAAAAAAAAGATTAATTGCTATGCTAATTATTTATCTTTTTATTCTGGCTGTTTCTTTTGTTTTAATGTTCAAATCTGCTGATCTCTTTGTCAGTGGAGCTGCGGGCTTAGCTCGAGTGTTTAATCTTTCTAAACTGATTGTGGGCATAGTGCTGGTCGGGTTGGCTACTACGGCTCCTGAATTTGCGGTTTCTGTTCAGTCAGCCTATCTCGGCCATCCCGAAATTGCCTTAGGCAACGCCATTGGGTCTGTTATTGTCGATGACGGAGTAGCTTTAGCCTTAGCTGGCCTGCTGGCAGCTGGGCCCATACTAATCAATTGTCAGTTGCTTAAGTTCATTGGATTTTTTCTTTTGGGTATTGATATTTTTGCTTTTATCTTAGCGTTAAACGGCACCATTGGGCGATTTGAAGGTTTGATTTTTCTCCTTATTTTGGGAGTTTATTATTTTGTTTTGATTCGCAAAAGAGAGGTAGGTGAGACCCTGGCCAGTGAGGAAGAAAAACTTCTTCAAGAGATAAAGAAAGTCAAATTAAGTCGTCGGAAAGAAATCAAAAAGTCTGTTTTTTATTTTACTGGAGGTATTATTGGAGTTTTCGTTACCAGCCGGTTGGTCATTTGGTCAGCCACTAATCTTGCCCGGACTTTTTCTATCTCGGAAACAGTTATTGGTTTGACCATCATTGCTCTTGGAACTTCTTTGCCAGAGATAAGCACTTGTATTGTGGCGGCCCGTAAAGGTGAAGGAGAAATTGCTGTGGGTGATATTATAGGGGCGGATATTTTAAATGTTCTTTGGATTATTGGGGCTTCAGCTCTGGTGAGTCCGATTACAGTGGAGTTGAAAGTAATTCATTTTTCCTTTCCCGCGATGCTGGTGATAGTGGCCACTATGATAATCTCTTTACGGATAGGCTGCCGGTTAAATAAATTAAAAAGTTTCCTTCTTTTGGGGTTATATCTTGTTTATTTTTTATTGATGGTTAAATTATTTGTTTTGTAGTAAAAGAAGAAAAGGATAGGATTTGATTTTCTGCTGCTGGGCCAGAAGGTAAAGAAGATCGAGTGAAGCTTGCCTTTCTAGCCCAAAGAAGATACTTTGGGAATTCAATTAAAGCTTTTTTCAGGAGGAAAAGAGAGTCAAGAAAATGGAATTGATCTAAGAATTAGTATTGTTATCAACTGGTAATTTTGATATATTAACTCCTTTAAAATTGGAGGGATAAATGAATATCGGCATCTTGAATGAAAGCAATAAGATAGAAAATCGGGCTGGATTATCGCCCAGTAGTGTTTCTCTGCTGGTGGAAAGAGGACACACCATTTATGTTCAGGCAGGAGCTGGTCTGCGGGCAGGTTATTCCAATGAAGAATATTCCAGCTTAGGGGCTAATATCGTTTTCACTAAAGATGAAGTTTTTGGCCGTTCAGATGTGGTTCTCAATATTGCTCCTCTTGATGAGGAAGAAAGTCATTTAGTGAAAGAGGGACAAGTCCTTTTTGGCTTTCATCATTTAGCGGTAGCCAAGAGGAAAGTCATTGAGGAATTGTTAAGGAAAAAAGTGACTATTATCGGCTATGAGATAGTTCAAAATGATGAAGGAGAGTTGCCTTTCATTGAGAGTCTGAGTGAAATTGCTGGTCAGATGTGCGTAGCTATTGCTGGGCACTATTTACAAACCACCCAGGGTGGGCGAGGAATTATTTTAGGAGGAGTAGTTACCTGTCCTCCAGCCACCGTTGTTGTCATCGGCAGTGGGGTCTTAGCCAAAAGCGCCATTAAAGCATTTTTAGGCGCTGGAGCCCAGACGATTGCCCTGGGGCGTCATATGGACCGGATGAGAGCCCTGGAGGAAATAACAGGCGGCCAGGTGATTACCATGATTGCCACTCGATATAATTTGGCTCGGATGGTTAAAATTGCTGATGTCGTCATTGGCGCGGTCCTCCGTCCCGGCGAAAAGGCTCCAATCATGATTTCCAAAGATATGGTCCGCTCCATGAATAAAGGCTCGGTGATTATCGATTTAGCCATTGATCAGGGGGGTTGTATTGAAACCAGTCGACCCACCACTTTGGACCATCCAGTGTTTGTTGAAGAGGGGGTCATCCACTATTGTGTGCCTAATATTACCTCAGCCGTGAGCCGGAGTTCGACCAAAGTTTTATCCAATATGGTCACTCCCTGGTTGCTAGAAATGGGGGAAAAAGGTTTGGAAGAAACACTCCAGGCGAGATCACCTCTGGCCCGAGGCGTTTATGTCTACCAGGGTAATATTGCCAAGGAAAATATCGCCGAAAGGTTTGGGTTGCCGTATATTCCTTTGTTTGAATAAAGCATTATGAGTAAGGATAAGGTGATGGAAGAGCGAAAACGAGGTCAACTTGTCCATCTTCTTCATCAAGCTCAAAGTAAGGAAGGCTACATTTCAGCCAGGGCCATCGCTTCTATTGCCGAGAAATTGAATATTTCCGAAGGGGAAGTTTTTGGTGTAGTCACCTTTTATAAAGCTTTTTCTCTCCGTCCCCAAGGAAAACATAAAGTAACGATTTGTATGGGAACCGCTTGTCATGTCCGGGGAGCCCCTTTAATTTTGGACGAGCTGGAAAGAACTCTAGGTATTCCAGCAGGAGAAACTACTAAAGATGGTTTATTTACTTTAGAAACCGTCAATTGTGTGGGAGCCTGTGCTTTGGGGCCTATTGTGATTGTTGATGGTGAATATCACGGTCAAATGAAGCCAAGAGAAGTCAAGAAACTATTGGAAAAAACCGGCGAAAATTTGAATCGGTTGAATGAACCATGAAAGTGACCAATATTGAAAAGCTCAAAGAAAAGATCTTAAGATCACGGGACAAGACTAAAACCTGGGTGACTGTTTGTGGTGGTACAGGATGCCAGGCTTATGGCTGTCAGAAAGTAGTCAAAGCTTTTCAGGAAGAAATTAAGCGCCTGGGTTTAGGCGATTCTGTGGGGGTGCGAACTACTGGCTGTCATGGCTTCTGTGAAAGGGGACCTTTGGTGGTTATCCAGCCCGAAGGAATTTTTTATCAACGAGTGAGTGTAGAAGATGTACCTGAAATTATTAACGAGACTGTGGTTAACAAAAAGATAGTCGAGAGATTACTCTATAAAGACCCTCAAACGGGTCAGAAGATTATTCATGAACATGATGTTCCTTTTTATAGTAAACAGAAAAGAATTATCTTTGGCAATAATGGCCTGATCGATCCCACCGATATCCGAGATTACATTGCCGTAGATGGATATCAAGCCTTATCCAAAGTTCTCTTTGAAATGACAGCTGAGGAAGTGATTGAGGAGATTAAAAAATCTGGTTTGCGTGGTCGAGGCGGAGCTGGTTTTTTAACCGGATTGAAGTGGGAAATCTGCCGTCGAGTCTCTTCTCCGGTTAAATATTTAATTTGCAACGCTGATGAAGGAGATCCTGGGGCTTATATGGATCGGAGTTTGTTGGAAGGTAACCCCCACAGTGTCATAGAAGGGATGGTTATCGGAGCTTATGCTATTGGAGCTACTGAGGGGTTTATTTACGTCCGGTTGGAATATCCTTTAGCGGTTAAGAATATTACTTTGGCTATTGAGCAAGCCCGGGAATTTGGTTTCCTAGGAGATTCAATTCTTGGTTCTGAATTTAGTTTTGATCTGCATGTTTTCAAGGGAGCCGGAGCCTTTGTTTCAGGGGAAGAAACCTCCTTAATGGCTTCCATTGAGGGGCGAAGAGCCTTTCCTCGCCAGAAGCCACCTTTTCCAGCTCAGAAAGGACTTTGGGGACGTCCAACTAACATTAATAACGTTGAGACTTGGGCTAATGTTCCTTTAATTATTAAGAAAGGGGCTGATTGGTACTCTCAAATAGGTACCCGGACCAGCAAAGGAACCAAGATATTTTCTTTGGTGGGCAAGATTAATAATACTGGTTTAGTGGAAGTCCCTATGGGGATTACTTTGCGGGAAATAATTTATGATATCGGCGGCGGGATAAAAGATAACAAAAAATTTAAAGCAGTTCAGACAGGTGGACCTTCGGGAGGCTGTATTCCTGCAGAGATGTTAGATTTGCCGATTGATTTTGACACTTTGACCAAGGCTGGCTCGATGATGGGTTCTGGAGGAATGATTGTGATGGATGAGGATACCTGTATGGTTGATGTGGCTCGGTATTTCCTGCAGTTTACCCAGGAGGAGTCCTGTGGAAAATGCGTGCCTTGTCGTCTTGGAACCCGGCAGCTTTACGAAATTTTGACCCGAATTACCAAAGGCGAAGGCGAGGAGGAAGATCTTAAGCGATTGGAAGATTTGGCAAAAACAATTAAGGCTGGATCTTTGTGTGGCTTGGGCCAAACTGCTCCTAATCCGGTTTTAACCACGCTCAAGTATTTTCGTCATGAGTATGAAGCTCATATTAAAAGAAAAGAATGTCCAGCCTTGTCCTGTAAAGATTTAATTATTTATTATATTGAACCCGATAAATGTGTGGGGTGTTTACTTTGCCTTAAGAATTGCCCAGTGGGAGCAATTAGTGGCGAACGGAAAAAGGTTCACGTTATCAATCAAGATTTATGTGTCAAGTGTGGTGCTTGTTATGAGGTTTGTCCTCCGAAAATTAGAGCTGTGTCTAAATATACCGGCCGGAAAAAAGAGGCCATTTTAAAAAAAGAGAAGCAATCAAAAGAGTGAAACCATGAAAATAGTGATTAATGGACAGCCAATTGAAGCCTCCCCAGATAAAACTATTTTAGAAATTGCTCGGGAGAATAATATCTATATTCCTTCTCTTTGCCATCATCCTTTACTCCAGCCATTTGCCGGCTGTCGATTATGTCTAGTGGAAATTAAAGGTCGGCGGGGCTTTGTGCCTGCTTGTGCTACTTATCCTGAAGAAAACATGGAAATCACCACAGAATCGGCCAAATTAACAAAAATAAGGCGGAATATTCTCGAGTTAATTTTGACCGAACATCCCAGCGCTTGTCTGATTTGTCAAGAGAAGGAAAATTGTGATGAATTCAAATCGACAATTCGCAAAGTGGATGAAGTCACTGGTTGTGTTCTTTGTCCTAACAATGGTCGCTGTGAACTTCAGGAAGTAGTGGAATATATTGGCCTAAAAAAGATTCACTATCCTTCTGTCTACCGAAATAAGGAAATTAAAAGAACGGATCCTTTCTTGGAAAGGAATAATAATCTTTGTATTCTCTGCGGTCGCTGTGTCCGAGTCTGCCAGGAAGTAAGAGGTAATGGAGTCTTAACCTTTATTGCCCGAGGGCCAGAGACAGTCGTGGGGACTGTTTTGGACAAGAAGTTACTCGAGGCTGGCTGTCAGTTCTGTGGGGCTTGTGTAGATGTCTGTCCTACTGGAGCTCTTGAGGAAAAGGGCCGGAAATATGAGTTGCTTCCCGAAAAAGAAATAGAGGGGCATTGTGGTTTGTGTGGGGTTGGTTGTGCTCTGATTTATGAAATAAGAAATAATCGGTTGATTGGGGTAAGACCTAAAATCGATTCTTTTAATCAGGGACAATCCTGCGTGAGGGGCCGATTTGTTCTTCGAGAAATT
>Ga0190336_1000011_pt1 | contig 48862 bp, 74 predicted proteins | sample 487204910_MG_FD_161651 | JGI IMG/M metagenome (GOLD analysis project Ga0190336, IMG submission 161651) | Hydrothermal vent sediment bacterial communities from Southern Trench, Guaymas Basin, Mexico - 4872-04-9-10_MG | ecosystem: Environmental > Aquatic > Marine > Hydrothermal vents > Sediment ...
AGCAGAGAAGCTTGAAGATTTGAAGAGCGAGAAGTGGATTGATGCTACATATGGAAGAGCGGTGAAAGAACATGAAGATTACTTCGGTAAAGCTTTTGAAGGTAGCGAGGGGGGACAATGAACATCGAAAAGATTGAGTCCACGTTAAATGAAAAACTGCAAAAACACATCCTCTCTGAAATCACAGACTCAGTTAGTAGAGACACAAACAGAGCCTCTGACCTCGGTGTCGAGTGTGACACTTATCATGCACTGTGCAGGCTCAAAGGTGAGCTCAGACCGAGGCTGACACCTGACAAGAAGCAACTCTTCAGAACAGGTACAATCGTTGAGATTCCGAACCTGACGTTCTTGAACCAAGCCGGGCTGCCGATTCAGCCAGCTGCTCAGCAGTACAGATGGCATAAATACAAAATCTCTGGCAGAACTGATGGTATCGCACTGCTCAACATAGATGGTAAAAAAGTAGAAGTCCCGGCAGAGCATAAAGCATGCTCGCCGCAGGTGTTCAGGTCAATTGTTCAACACAAGAATCAGAATATACCATTGACCAAATCAAAATATCACTGGGTCAGAAAGTATCCAGCTCAGTTGATGATATACATGCTGCAGAAAGGCGTTGAATACGGGCTCTGGATTTTCTTTGACAAAGTGAGCGGCAGATTTCTGTTCTGGGTCATGTCTCTAGACTATGATTATGCAGAAGAGTTGCTGAAGAGAGCAGAAAGAGCGAATGAGAATGCAGAGAAAGGCATAATCCCTGAGCCAAAATATAAAGACATCTGCACATCATGCGACTTTGCCTTGACTTATTGTTTCCCGGACAAAGACTTCGGTGAGGGTTTCGATATTATTTCTGATGAAGAGCTGGTCGAGAAGCTGCAGAGAAGAGAAGAGCTGAAAGCTGCTGCTGAAGAGTATCAGGCACTTGACAAAGAAATCAAAAAGATGTTCAGAGGCAAGAATGCTGTTGTTGGTGACTTTCTGATTGAAAGCAAGAGATATGAAACTACGTACTATGACATTCCAAATGATATGAAGCAGAAGTTTGCTCAGAAACGGGAGGCTTTCCGAGTGGACATCAAAAAACTTGGAACTGGAGGTGACTTATGAACTATTTAGAAGCAAAGAAAAAAGCAAAAGAAAAATATGAGATGCACCTGAAGCAGATTGAGCTCTGTAAAGAGGTCTCAGACAAGATTGCTGCTGCTCTGCCAGAGGGCTGGAATATAGACATTGGTGATGTGATTTTTAATCTTTCAATCTGGAAAGGAAGCATAAACGATGGAGAAGAGGCCGACGCAGGTGAATTCAAATATGTTTGTTCAATCGTTCAAAAGGCTTATCCAGAGCTCAATCTACATAGGTTTGCTCATGTCAGTGATGATGGTAAAATAATTTTCCTCAAAGCTTACGATTACCTAAGAGACTCGGAAAAATCAATACTTCTTGAGATTGAAATTATTGCTTACAATCCAAAGCTAATGCCGAACTGCAAGATTGAATGGAAAGAAGAGGTAGTAAAAAGAGCTGTTGTCAGTGATGAATGCTTGGGAATAGGAGGAGGAAATGAGTGATACTAAATTCTGCCCATTTACTGACAATACATGTCTTCAGGGGATATGTGCGTTGTGGGATTCCAGATATGAATGTTGCTCAATTAAGCTAGTAGCAAAGAAACTAGAAGACATCTCGAAGTATATGAAGTTTCTATCGAACTTAGAGAACATTGCCATCAACATGAGGGAGAAATGAGCCAAGAGGCCGCCAGTCAAAAAATCCTCCCTTTTCCCTCCTCCTTTAGTTTCTCTCATCCTGGCTGGCGGCCTTTTTTTGAAAGCATGGAAAAAAATTTCTTGACAAAGCTTAGCCTGTTTTTTATACTTAAGACATGATAAGCCTGGTGATGGACAATGAACATTGAAAACAAAGCCCCAGACACAGCCTATCTCTATTCAGAGATATCCATTTTTCCATCACCAGGTAAGGTTGTGCTGGGGCTTTCTCTTTTATTGGGGGGATAGATGAACATTGTAGATAAGGTTAGAGAATATTTAGAAGAAAGGAGTCAAGAACTAGCTACAAAATTCTATTCTTATATCATTTCTGAATTCGATGAAAATCCAGACCGAGTAATTGAAAGCCCTGTCGAACAATTATTTTATATTGAGTGGAGATTTAGAGAGTTTAGAGGTGATATAGATTTATATCTTATGCCTCAATTTCAGGATAAATCAACAGGGAAATATAGATTAGATTTTGCTATTGATTTTATCCAAGAAATGATTTCTAGGTATGGAGAGATTGCTGTGGGTATGGAAAATCCAAAATTAGGGATTGAAATTGACAGCCATGTTTGGCATGAGAGAACAAAGGAACAGGTTGAATATCATAAAAAAAGAGAAAGATTCTTAATCTCTAAAGGGTGGAAACTATTAAGATTCACTGGTAGTGAAATTTATCGCAATCCTTCAAAGTGTGTGGACGAAACCTTAGAGGTAGCTTATCTGTTAAGAAAAGAATTCCATGAGCAAATCCAAAAAAAGTTAGGTAAAAATGAACTGGAAAAAGGGTAATAGGAGAAAGACATGAGGAAAAGAGTATCAGACAATGTATGGATTCCATTTTGGGTAGATAAATGGATTTTTGGTTCAATGAGAATTGAATTTAGCCTCGAAGAAAGAGCTATTTGGATTGATTTACTTGCTCTTGCTTCTAAAGACGATGGCTATATTAGAGCAAATGAAGAAACACCATATCCAATACAACAGCTTGCTGGGATGCTTTTAATCCCCAATAGTATCTTAAAATCGGCAATAGAAAAATTCATAAAAAAAAGAAAATTAACTCGCCTTAAAAATGGCACTCTCTATATCACAAACTGGGAAAAATATCAACTTAGTGAAAGGCAAAAAAGACGTTATGAGTCCAAGAAAGCGGACACTATGGCCGAAAAAGCGGACACTATGGCCGAAAAAGCGGACACTAAATCAAATCAAATCAAATCAAATCAAATCAAAACAAAACATTTAGAAAAATATTCTGAAATTATTTTCAATTTTGAAAAACAACAATGGGAAAATATTACAAATAAAGATAGAGAAAGATGGGAAAAAACATATCCAGCTTGTGATATAGAATTTGAATTGAATAAAATGGCAGACTGGCTAATAAGTAATCCAAATAAGAAGAAAAAAAAATATAGAGCCTTTATATCCAGATGGCTTTCTAGAGTTCAAGAGTCAGGTGGCACTAAAGGGATTAAACCAGCACAAAAAGAAATGGATGAACTTTTGGCTAAGCTGGAATCAAAAAATGAGGGGAAGAATGATTAAATCCTGTAAAAACTGCATATACAGCTATGTAGAAAGATGGATTATCGGAGATGTTTATAAATGTCACTTAGGATTGAACAGGCTAAGTAAATACAATCCTAATGATTCTGTAGAAGACGTCGGAAGAATCTGCAAGTTATGGAAAGGCAAAAATGGTAGAAACTGAGAAAGCAATTCTAGCGGCTGTCATTGAGTGGCCAGACAATGTTATTCTGCTCATTGAAAACTGTGACGATGAATTCTTTCAGAGTCCTGAAAACCGAGAGCTGTATAGAATCGTAAAAGGCTTGTATGAAGGCCGCTCGATAATAGACTGGGCAACGGTGTTTGACTTGAGTAGAGGCCGTGTGAGGGAGAGCTATTTGGCCTCGCTACTTGATACCCTGAAAGGTCTTTATCCCTCAGGCGTATCCTCATACATAAAAGAGAAGGTTAGGCTTATAAAAAAAGTCAGGACAAAGAAAAAACTTCTGGCTGAAATCGAAAAGCAGGCAAAGCTTACGGATGTAGATTTCGAGAAGATACGTCAAATCATTGATGAGGCTAAAATTGTGGAAACGCTGGAAGAAGAAAAAAAATTTGAGGCTGCTTACAAAGAATATATTGAATGGAAAAGCAGGGAAAAGACAAACATAACGCTGGGCTTTCCATCATTTGACAGGCTTATAGGCTCATTGAATTATGGTGAGATTGTGTCTATCTTTGGTAGAACCTATACAGCAAAGACGTTTCTAATGCTAAATATAATGGAACATCTTGTCGGCAACCTGATGGATGATGAGAAAATCGGATTCTTTTCCCTGGAGATGGCAAAGCCTGCGATTTTCGAGCGGATAGCGCAGATATTTTTCGGGAAAAGCCGATGGGAAATTCAGGATGAGCTGAAGGAAGAGAAAATTAACTTCCAGGAGCTGTTGAAACGATATGAAAATGTAAATCTCTACGGAAAAGTATATTCTGTGTCTGAGATAGAGCAGCTTACAAAAAGAGATAACCTCAGGATTGTATTCATTGACTTTCTTCAGCTTTTGAAAGAGGAAAGAGCGGGCAGCCAGTATGAAAAGACTACAAAGAAAATTCGTGAGATAAAAGAACTTGCTAAGAATCAATCAGTTGTTATTTTTCTGGCCGTCCAGATTTCAAGAAAGGGTGAAGGCGGATGGGAGGCAGTCTCAATGGAGATGGCACGTGAGAGTGGACAGATCGAGGAGCTTTCGGATTTTATAATCGGCGTATGGAATCCGAGTTTGAAAGAAGGTGCATCCTCAAAGTGGAAGGGAAAGATATGTATGAAGCTATTGAAAAACAAAAGAGGGGGACCGTTTTCATTGATTGCAAAGTTTGATGAAAGGTCTGGAAGAATTATTGAGCTTGTACATGAGCTTAATGAATATTTTTGAAAGAGAATGAATATTTTTAAAAGAGCAGGAGGTGCTAATGAAACCTGAGAAAAAATTTAAGACAGAAGATTATCTTATGAATTATTTAATCGCCTCAAAGATGTTCGGAGCTGAGAAGCCAGAATTTGGCTCTTTTTGCACTGGTTTTTATGCAGGCCTGCTGGCTGCAATAAACATTCTAAGAGTGAAACTATCGCAGGAGGATACCTTCGTCAATGGCAAATCAATTGCTGCTGCGTTGTCGGTCATTATGGAAGATTTTAGGGACAAAATAACAGAAATAGAGGAAGTCAACAGGCTTGCTGATATGGCATTCGGAAAAAAAATGAGCAAGGCGGCAAGAGAAGCAATATATCAGTATGCAGTAGAAATTACTGAAGGGAAAAAGAACTGACTGGGATTATTTTTGAAGCCATATGAAAGGAGGTGATGCCTATGACACCGAAAATAATCGGTGTTGACTAGATGAGTGTAATTACAGTCCAAGCCTGGCAGGTGACTGTACAATATGCGCTCTATACGCACTGAAAAAAGTGCGTGGTGTAAAAGACTCAAAAAAATTGACCCATAAACAACGGCTAAAGCTGTTCGAGAAACTGCATTATAACAGCGTTTATTCAATTATGCCAGCTACCGTAAATTCAATCAATAGTATTGGAATTTATAAAGCCCGGAACTATGCCATAGCAACAGCCCTTGAGAACCTGTACTTGCAGCTATTAGGGATGAACATCAAGTCGGAGAAAGCAATCATTGACGGGCCGTTCTCAAGAGCGTGGGTAAACTATTTCAGAAGCAAGGTTGCCATATCGGTTGAGTGCATGGTCAATGCGGATGAAATTGTGTACGAAGTGAGTGCAGCGTCGATTGTTGCCAGAATCTATGCTGATGCTCTATTCGAAGGATTTGGAAGCTTCTATCCGGGCTATAATTTGGAGAAAAATCACGGCTCGCCCGACAGGGTCATGTACGAAAAAATCAGAAAAGACGGCGCCTGTCCGTATATGAGAGTCAACTATGGTAAATCATGGTGGGAAAAAATAAGAAAGGGAAAGGAGCAAATCAATGAAAGAACCAAGTAAAAAGAAACTTTTAGAACGGCTGACCAGTTTGCAAAAGAGGAAAAACGAAGAATCCATAGTAACCGCCGAATGCCCGTATTGTAGAGTGATAATAAAATTTAAAAAACTCGGCTCAGCCCCAATAGGAAAAATTAAAATAAGATGTCCTAGATGCAAGATATTATTCAATTACTCAGAGACAACACCACAATGACGGCTATGAATCCAAAGTTTAAACGTGCTATCAGGCATCTGTTGCTCAGGATGCGCTTTCTACAAAACCTGCAATACCATCAGGTTGACTGGGATAAAGAAAACGTCAGAGAAGAAAGGGACAGCGAAATCAATGAGATTCAAGATGCAATTAATGTGTTAGATAAGGAAAAGGAGGCAAGATGAGTAGCAGACTGCCAGACTTTTTTATCATTGGAGCAAGCCGGTCAGGCACAAACTCATTGAGAGTCATGCTGAACTCAGTGCAGGAGGTACTACCAGCAAAAAAAAGAGAGATTCACTTTTTTGACAACGACAAGCAGTATTCAAAGGGCTTGAAGCATTATGAGTCATATTTCCCAGAGAGGGAAGCCCACCTGTCATTCGACACGACTCCCGGTTATCTCTATTCGGAAAAAGCACCTATGCGAGTCAAGCGAGACATCCCGGAGCAGAGCCATCGCTTCATTGTGTTGCTAAGAAATCCGATAGACAGGGCATGGTCGAACTACTGGTACTGGAGAGACAAGATACCGAAGTCAGAGCTGTTCAATCCTGAATCAGAGCTTTTGAAAAGAGGTCGTTACATCGACTATTTGAAACGATGGTTGAACGTCTTTGACCGGGAATGTTTTAATGTCATCAAGTCTGAAATATTTTTCAGACAACCGGTGGCCGTTGTTAACGTTGTCCTCCATTATTTTCTTTGGCTGCCGACTCGGATACTGAAGGCTTCTTACTATGACCCGAAAAAAAGCAAGCCGACGGTGAAATCATCTTACCCGAGGCCCGACAAGAAGACTCTTGATTTTCTCAAAGAATATTACCGAAAGCCTAATGAAGAGTTATATGACTATCTTGGAATAGATTTAGCTTTGGAATAGGAGGTTTATATGCTTATTAAAATTTTACTCTTTTTCGCAGGTTTTGTCATTGGTATGTTTGGCACTTCAATACTTTTTGGTGCAAAGCTCGGTGACGTTGAGGATGAATTGATGCTACTAAAAGAAGAAAAGCGCAAGCTCTCTGATGCTGTGAGAAGAAAGCAGAACAAGATTGATGAGCTGAAAAGAGAATTGAAGAGAGTAAAGAGGAACGAATGAAAAAAGGAGATGCCCGATGAAGGAGCTTAAATGTTTTTATTGTGGCAAGATAGATAAAGTGGAGCCTGGGGAAGTCGTCGTAGGGCTAAAGGGAATGCCTTATCTCTGTAGTGATTGTTCGACAGAGTTTTTTGAATGGCTTATTGAGAAGTGGGCAGAGCATATGGATAGTAAATCTAAAGAAAAAAAAGGAAGAAAAATGAGCAAGAGCTGTAAAGATTGTGTCCATTATGTAGAGAGAATTGCAACCTTGAATGAGAATAAAAAGACAGGTTTCTGCTCAATTGATGTTCCTGTCCAGAGTCCTGAATATTGTCCTTACTTTGAAATTAACGAAGAAAAAAGGAGGAGGCATGAAGCTCACAATTTTCAAGAAAAAAGAGAATAGACCGATGGTAGAAAAATTACAGGAAATTTCAGGACTACTTAGAGAGATTGAATTTCATATTAGAACACAAAATAGATGATGAAGAGACCTTTAAGGAACTTAATCAATGGGCGCTAAAACTTTAGAAGCACTCAAGGAGTCAATTAAGAAGTGGGAAAGGATTTTCTGCGAAGTTTGTTGCCGAAGGAGGAATAATGGGGATTAAACAAAGACCTTTTTATTTTCTTTTTTGTGATTCTTGTAAGGTTTGTCTTGAGGAAAATAATCTAATTCTGGTGGAAGAAAAAATAGGACAACTACAAGAAATAGCAAAAGATGAATATGGATGGAAGCGTGTTAAAGGAAGATGGCTTTGTCCAGATTGTCAATTGGAGGAGAGAACATGAAATATATCAAAGAAGAAATAAGGCTTTGTAAGGAGATTGCCCAACGTTATCGGAATAAAAATTGGCTGTTTAATAAATATTACAGAAAAAAATATTCAATAAGAGATATAGCAAAGGAATGTGCCGTATCTTCCCGAACTATTCGATATTGGATGAAAAAATTAAAAATAAAATCAAAATCAAAAAGCGAGGGATGTAAAGATAGATATTTCAAGAAACAAAATCCAATGAAAGGCAAAAAACACAAGAAGAGTTCGATAGAGAAAATGCAAGCCTTGAAAATTGGGAAGGCTAATCCAGCTTGGAGTGGTGGAAGAAGAATACAAAAAAGCGGGGCTATTTTAATTTGGATGCCGAATCATCCAAAATCAGATAAAACGGGCTGTATATTAGAGCATCGCTTAATTGCTGAAAAGGTATTAGGAAGATATCTAAAGTCAAAAGAAGTGGTTCACCATATTAATGGCAATAAATCTGATAACAGAAAAGAGAATTTATTAATTTGTTCAGCATCTTATTATACATGGTTGCATTTCAGAATGGCTCAATTATATATGGAGGAACATTTTGCATAAAAACTTTGAGGCGATTCTCAAGGTAGTATTGGAGGTGGTGAAGGATATAAAATGAAAGAAAGAACAAAAGAGAATGAATGGATAAAATACAATGATGTGTTTGGAACAATTCATATTTGTCAAAGATGTGGAGCTGAAATGTATGGCTCTTTTTATTGGAATAAGAAAAAAAAGTTGTTTTATTGTTCAAAATGTTTTTATGAAACTCAATCTTTCAGTAATCGCTAAAATATAAAAGAAGGCAAGACAGACCTTGAGGCGATTCTCAAGGTGATGTTGGCTGTGTTAAAGGAGAGGAAGAATGAAAAGATGTGAAATAATGGAGTGGAAAGATTGGGTAGAACTCTGTGAATATGCTCATTTAGACCCTTATGAAACTGCAAATTTTGCAAAAGACCTGGGAGATGAAATAGTTTTATATGTTTATTGTGGAGAATGGGAATATCAAGAGGAAAAGGAAGAAGAGAAAAAAGGAGCAAAACAATGAAAGGGCTAAGTAAAGAAGAGCTTTTAGGCTATCTAGAAGGATGGTATTGCATGAGTACTCCAAAATGTGAAGAAATAGAAAAGCAAGCCTATAAGCAAATCCGTCAGCTAATAGAAGTGTGCTATGAATGTGATTATTTTCAAAAGAACATGGAGTTATATAAGCCAGAAGTGGATGAAAGTGAACTGAGAGAAAAGATAAATACAGCAATAGAAAACTTTAATTTAGCGGTAGATAAAGTTTTTGAGCAGATTAAGTCTTTACTCCAAGAAGCAGGAGTGAAGGTAAAAGAAGATGCCGATTAAGCCAGAACGAAAGAAGTTGTATCCAGAGAACTGGGACAGGATTTCCCGGTTGCTGAGGGAGAAGGCCGGCTGGAAATGCGAGTTGTGTGGAGCTGCGAACGGCTGCTATCATCCAGTCACCGGTTCGGAAGTAGTGCTGACTGTCCACCACATAAATGGCGACCCGAGCGATAATCGGAAAATCAACCTGATTGTTCTGTGCCAGCGATGCCATAATCGGCTAGATATGCCGTTTAGGAGGAAGGAAAAAAAGAAAGAGGGCAAATTATTAAAGGAGGAGACATGAGGAGGTTTTTATTAGCTATTGGAACCTGGTTAATGCAAGTTATTTTGAATTCGGAATATCAGGAAATGTTTGAAAGAAGGAAAAATTAGAGAGAATGGCTACAAATAGAAGAAAAGCGACTAACTTTCAATCATGGATTCAAAAATGGCTAGAAGCAGAGGGCTGGCTTGTCCATAATGAAGAGATAGGAGGAAGATTCAAATCACAGAGAGATATACTGGGTTGCGCAGACCTCATAGCGAAAAAGGGCTGTTATACACTCTGGATTCAAGCCAAAGCGAGCTCACGGCCGGCACTAAAGCCAGTGAAAGAGAAGTTTGACAAAGTGCCGTGGGCTGAGAACGACTTGCCGATGCTCTGGATAAAGAGAACGAACAATAGAATAGACATTTTTGCTTATAAGAAAAGCGGATTTTTCCTTATTGCTAAAATTATAAACAACAAACTTAAAATTAATTTAAAAGACAGGAGGTGCGAATGGTCGAAAAAATAACTAATATTTTCGGTTATGTATTGAGTGCTACAATCTGTGTGGTTGCGTTTCTTATATTCGTCGTAGCATTAATTCTATTTTTGCCGTTCATTCTGGTTGCAAAGGTTTTTGAGTCATTGCGGCCGAGGAGCACGCTATGGCTGTAGAAAGATTCAGCAAGACAGGGCTGGCTCTCTTGATGCTGGCTATTGGCTTTTTTCTCGGGCTGGCAGCCGGCTTCATCGGAGCATATCACGGGTCTAATTTCTGGTACAGCAAGCTCAGAAAAGAGAACAAACAGATTGAGGAAAGAATCCGACAACTTGAGCAGGAGAAGATGGAGGCGCTTGAAAAGGCAATCAAGATATATCAGCAAGATTTAAAGAACATCTGGCCAGAGGAGGAGCGATGAGAACAGCATGGAAGGTATTTTCGAAAATCAGTAATAAAAAAATATACAGCGTAACTGTTATTAGAAAAGCATTAATTAGATATAAAAGGGGTAGGAAAAACTATGCTCCTAATTGGTTGAGGGAGATGGGATACCATCCCCTAGTTTTCAGAACAAAAAAGCATGCACTTCTTTTCTCAAAGATTCTACCCGGAACTATTGTCGAAAAAGTCGAAATAGGGAAAAAGATGCCGCTTCCCGTAATGTGTGATACCACTGCACTGGACAAAGGAAAGATTATACCAGATGCTCAGCTTGGCTTATGGCCTGAAGGCACAATGATGGTCGAATGGGTAAAGCCGTTTAAAGAGGAAAAAGCTAAGTGAAGATATTAAAGGTTTGGAATGGAATTAACTCATATAGATTTATTTTCTGGAATAGGAGGCTTTAGCCTTGCAGGAGAATGGGCAGGATTTAAAACAATCGTCTTCTGTGAGAAAGATGAATTCTGCCAAAAAGTCCTCAAAAAACACTGGCCAAATGTGCCTATCACCCCGGAAATCCGGGACTTTGACGGAACAAAATGGCGAGGAGCAACTATTCTTACAGGGGGATTCCCCTGTCAGCCTTTTTCTGTTGCCGGGAAGCAAAGAGGCGAGGAAGATGACCGTTACCTCTGGCCGGAGATGCTCAGAGTCATTTCCGAGGCGAGGCCTGCTTGGGTGCTTGCGGAAAATGTTGCTGGAATCATCCACCTGGCACTCGACAAGGTGCTTGCTGACCTGGAAAGCGAAGGCTACGAAACAGAAACATTTATTATTCCAGCTTGTGCCGTTAACGCTCCGCACAGAAGGGATAGAGTCTGGATTATTGCCTACTGCGACCAGCAGGGATTACAAAGATGTAGGGAACCTGAAGAATGTAGAAGAAAATGCTTTATTGGGTCGGAGGCTTGGGAAAAATCATGGCTTGAAGTTGCAACCAAACTTTGTAGAGTGGATGATGGGCTTCCCGCAAAACTGGACGGATTTGAATTATCCAGGTCCGCTCACAGGAGAAAGAGGTTAAGAGCATTGGGAAACGCAATTGTTCCGCAAATAGCTTATGAGATTATGAAAAACATAAAAAAAATTGAAGAAGAAAAGAAAAATGAAGGCTTTAGTTATCCTTAGCTTGCTATTTTTCATAGCCTGGACATGGCTCTGTATAGCCAAGATGGAGGATAACATTCAGTTAAGACTTAGAAGAAAGAAAAGAAATAAAATTTTTTAGAAAGGAGGTGAATCATGGGACTTGAAGCATTAGTTGCTCTGGTAGTTACTCTGACTCAGACAATCAAGAGCTGGCTCAAGAACTGGTTCAATATCCCAGACGAAAACTGGCGTGGCTGGTACTCGGTTCTTCTTTCATTCTTTGTGTCAATCGGTGTTGCTGTCTATACAGCCCTCAAGTCAGGTTACGGTATTGACTTCAATGTACTCTTAGTAGCAATAGCAGCTTGGGCAATAGCCAATGGTGCTAAGAAGGTGTTGAATTCAGTCAGAAAGTCAGAGTAAAGCAATTTGGAAGTAAGGGTCGGGGGTGGGTAGAAAAGGTTTATCATGAAAGTAACAGCAATAATCAGATTCAAACATTCTGCAATTTATCAGGCAAGAAAAGAGCTTGGCTACAGCCAGAAAGAGCTTGCTGAAAAAATCGGTATCAGTCAGAGCGCGCTTGCGACTTGGGAAAACTTCAGAAGCTGCCCTTCAAAAAAAGACCCGAGGGCTCAGTCACTCTGTCAGATCGTCGGGAAATCTTACAATGAGCTGTTCCCAGAAGAGTTCAGACAGGCTGTTTACAGAAAGCAGGGCAGGAGCATGGAAGTGGAATTCAAGACGAAGCGGCTGCCGGAATGGGTTGAAAGGAATCTTTTGTTGCCAGACCCGGAAGAGCAGTATATCTTGAAAGAGAGGAAAGACAAATTAAAAGAATGTATCCAGGAAGCATTGAAATTTCTTACAGAAAGAGAAAGAAGGGTTTTAATCTTAAAATTCGGGCTTTACGGCAATCCCGTTCACACTCTTGAAGAAATAGGCCGAATGTTCGACCTCTCAAAAGGGCGCATCTACCAGATAGAAGCCAAAGCCCTGAGAAAGCTGAAACGTCTATCTAGGAAAGAGGCATTAAAAGTAATTTACGAATCCTGAGGGAGAAGAAATTGCCTAAAATAATATGTTACGCCATAAGCTGCTCAGCTGAAGGCATGATGGATGTAAGAAAGCTCTATGTCTGGGGTGAGTGGGGAAACAGCAAATCTCTACCGCTAACCAGAAGTGAAGCAAATAAAAGAATAAAAGCATGCCAGAAGCGTCACAAGTGTCTTTTTTGCGACGCCGAGGTACATAAAATAACGGTCGAAAGGACGAAAAAGACCTTTCGGCACGGAGGAGGTCAAATCAATGCAACCTGACTTTGATTTAGATTTCAGAACGGGTACAATCGCCGAAAAGAAGCTGGAAAGAATACTCAGAGGTACAAAGATTGAAGTCAAGTACGACAGAATGGCAAAGACGACTGGCAATATATTCTTTGAGACCCATTACAAAGACAAGAAGAGCCGCAGCAGCGTATTTACCACATCGGCCGAGTGGTTTGCAATTGTCACTGACTTAGATGATGCTATCCTTATTTTCAAGACAAAAAAGCTGAGAGAAAAAATTGTGAAGCTGTATTATCATGGAAAAGCGATTAAGACCGTCGGCGGCGATTATGACGATTCGAAAGGCTTTTTGGTCAGGATAGCTGACCTGTTCAGTTGAGAAGTGGCTTGACAAAGCAGATATTAAATTTGTAACTTATCAGTAGGCCGATGGCGTCTACTGAACCGACGAATGTAGAAAGTCTCAGAAAAAAAGCAATCAAATATCTCTGGCATCTGCTCGGAGTGCCATACCTCTGGGGAGGCGACGATGCATTGGCTGGTTTCGACTGCAGCGGTTTGCAAATTGAAGTTTTGCAAGCCGTAGGAATTCTACCTCATGGTTTTGACTCTACCGCTCATGACTTATATCTGAAATTCATTGATTACAAGGTAGAGAAGCCGTATGCAGGCTGTCTTGTATTCTGGTTCAGAGACGGCCGGGCTATCCATGTTGAGATGTTGATTGATGACTCTCAGGTCATCGGTGCATCAGGCGGCGGTTCATCCGTCAGGTCTTTGAGAGATGCTATCAGACAAAATGCTTTTGTAAAAATGAGACCGCTTCACTACAGAGGTGAAAACTTCAAGATTGTAGACCCGTTTCTGAGTTTGCTGAAATGAAAGAGACAATCAAGTTTTTGCTAGAGCTGCTCAAATTGAGCAGAAAACTTGTATCAATCTACAGAAAAGAGAAAGATGCAAGAAAAAGAAAGAAAATACACAAAGCTATTGTTGAGCGTGATGTTGACGCTTTGCGTCATCTCATTCTTGGCAAATAGCTGTCACTATGAGCCATCGCTGTATCCTGTGAAGGATGTGCTGCATCCAGGAGAAGACGTGAAAATCATAGCGGTCACAGAAGATGGCAATGTCATAGTCAATGCTGCGTTCATTTTATGGGTAGAAGATTTAAAGCAGGAAATAATCAGACTTAGAAGAGAATTAGAAAAATGCAAAGAGGAGGATTAAGCCATGCCATATGAACCGTCGACATTCTACGGCCTTATGGGGCTGGTTGTTGTCAACATCTCGGCAATCGTAATTTCGTTTCTCAAAGAAAGAGCAAGAAACAAGCATCAGCAGAAAAACGGCAAGTCTATTGAAGAAGTGAGAAAGCTGACAAAAGCGATAGACTCAAAAGTCGACAGCCTGAACATCAACATGGCGCAGCTCACAACTGAGGTCAAAGGCATCAAAAACAACTGCAGACAGACGACAAGGCGTTTCGAGCAGGCGATAGAGACGAACAGGCGTGACATTCTGGAAGTAGTCAAGACAAAGAAAGGGTGAGAGAGAATGCTTAAAGAGCCAGAAATTATGCAGGTCCCTTTTGGCAAGATTCAACCCTGGGGCAAGAATCCAAGAAACATCAAGACAGAAAAGCTGGAAGAGCTTGCAAAGAGCATCAAGGAAAAAGGATTGTTCCAGGTTCTGACCTGCTGGAAAAACGGCGATAAGTACGAAACTGGCGGTGGCAATATGCGGTGGCATGCGATGAAGACTATACTTAAATACCCGGACGATAAGCTGGTGTGGATTAGCCTCAACTTCCCGGAGAATGAGAGAGAGAAAATCGAGCTATCGCTTTTAGATAATATGAGGTTTGCAAGGTACGATGAGCAGGCTCTGGCCGAATTGGTTTACCCTTATATCGGGGAGATTGAGCTTGAAAAGTTTGACATAGACCTGAAAGAGCCAGTTAACCTGAAAAGCATTATTGAGGATTTCGGGCCCGACTTGGATAGTGAAGAAAAAAACAGCAGCGAGGATGATGGATATATAGTCTGTCCTAAATGTGGGTTCAAATGGAAAGAGTGATAATACTAAGTTATAAGACTAGGGTCTATATTTATAGAACTAGCTATATATAGCTATAATACTAAGTAAAGAGGGTAATAATGTCTAACAATAAGCTAAATACAAACAAAGGCGGTAGACCATCAACGTTCAAAGAAGAATACATTGAAGAAACAAGAAAGCTCGCTACTCTCGGCGTCAATGAAGAAGACATCGCATGGTTTTTTGGTGTTCATCCAAATACGTTCAAGGGCTGGAAGAGAAGATATCCGCTATTAGTGTCTGCGTTAAAAAAAGGCAAAGCAGACAGAAACGTCAGTCTGATGAAAGCGATGTTTACGAATGCTGTCAAAAGGCATAACGCATCGGTTCAAATATTCTTGGCCAAGAACTGGCTCGGCATGACAGACCGTCAGGAGTTGCTGCATACTGGCGATGAGAAAAAGCCAGTGAGGTTGATACTTGAGGATTACAGCAATAACAAAAACAATGCAAACTCAAAGAGCTGAATACAAAGTAGTCCATCTACTGCCTCATCAAGCGGCAGCCTTAAGAAGCAAGAGCAGGTTTGTCGGAATGATAGGTGGTACAGGGGGCGGTAAGACCTGGCTTATACCGTGGTGGCTGTTTGCAGAGATACACAAGCATCCAGAGGATGAGTATATTGTCGTGGCTCCGACCTATAAGTTACTCACCAGGACAACTGTCCCTGTGATTAGAGACGCGTACAGAGATACAGATTTGGAAGGTGAATACAGGCCGAGCTATAACGTTTATTTGCTGCCGACCGGTGGGAGGATATGGTTTGGGACTGCCGATAGACCAGAATCACTGGAGGCCGGCCAATACAGAGCAGCATGTCTGGATGAAGCTGGTCAGATGAAGTATATGGCCTGGGTGGCGATTCAAGCACGTCTCGGCATGAAAGAAGGCAGGGCGCTCCTAACGACCACACCATACGGTCTCAACTGGCTGTATTATGAGTTCTACTTGCGCTGGAAAAAAGGCGACCCGAACTACACTGTGATAAACTTCAGTTCGATAGACAACCCGTACTACCCGGCAAAAGAGTTTGAGAGAGCGAAAAAAGACCTGTCAGAAAGACTATTTGATATGAGGTACAAAGGGTTGTTCAGAAAGATGGAAGGTCTTGTCTATCCGGACTTTGACTCGAACAACGTCGTTGAGGAAGAGTTTGAAATACCGGAAGACTGGCTCAAGCTCGGTGGCACTGACTTCGGCTATAACAACCCGCATGCAAATCTTAAAGGCGCTCTTTCTCCTGATGATGTGCTGTACATATATGACGAACTCTATGTCTCTCACATGCTGCTCAAAGACATAGCAAAGCATATGAAAGACATCACTTATTTCGGAGACCCGTCGGGCAAGAGAGAGATTGAAGAGCTCAGGGGCATGGGAGTTGACATACACAGCGGCGATAACGACGTTCAGAAAGGCATTGAAGCCGTCAATGCAAGAATAAGAACAAACAGACTCAAAGTGTTCAAGAGCAAGTGTCCGAATCTGCTTGATGAGATAGAGACGTACCACTATCAGACTGGCACAGAGAAGCCGTACAAAGAGAATGACCATGCTGTTGATGCACTGAGACAGCTTGTTGTTGCTCTTGACAAGAGAAGGCACAGAGTCGGGAGAGTACATTTCATCGGCATAGACAGAGTCAAGAGAAAAGAAGAAAAAGAGTCTGAGCAAAGGAAAAAGGAGGTGACACATGTCAGAAAAGGCAAAGTCTACTACCCGTGGTAAAAAGAAGCTCGGCAAAGTCCATTACATAAAGACAACGAAGGGGCTTTTCCCGCTCTCTGTGCTTTACAAAGCAGAGAAGCGCTCTTCTAAACAGCTCAAAGAAGAGCAAAGATTCCTATCGGACAAAGGTCTGAAGCCGCTGCCGTTCAGTGTTGACGGACTCATGTCACTTCAAGAGAACTGCACGTACTTCGACTCATGCGTCAAGCAGATTGCGAAAGACGTTGTCGGTCAGGGCTGGACTCTTACCGAAGCGACAGAAGACGTGAGTGAAGCAGAGCTTGAAGAGCAGAAAAAGAAAGCAAAAGAATTTCTTGAAGACCCGAATGAAGAGGAAGAAGAAGCGATTGAAGATATTATTGAGAAGTGCATCATAGATTGGGGCGTCGTAGGCTGGTTTGCAATAGAGGTCAGCAGAGACCCGGTAACGAACGAAGTGAACGGGCTCTGGCACATCCCGGCACACACGATAAGAGTCCACAAGAGCAAAAAGCTATTCTGTCAGGTGAGGGACGGCAAGTATCGCTGGTTCAAGAAAATCGGCGTTGAGAAGAACTATGATGCTGACACCGGAGAGCCTGTGACTGGCAAAGCCGGTAAAAATCTGGCGAATGAAATCATCTACTACAAGAACTATTATCCACGCAGTTCATATTACGGAGCACCGAACATACTGCCGGCTGTCGGAGCGGCGAAAGCGCTCATTGGTGTCAGAGACTACAATCTGTCATTCTTTGAGAACTATGGCATCCCGGCCGCTATTGTCACTCTTGAGGGCGATTGGGAAGAAAACTCAGCAAAATATATCAACAATTTTCTCGATGTTCAGATTCGAGGCTCTGACAATGCTCACAAGACTCTTGTGCTGGAGCTGCCGACCGGCGGCACTCTGACATGGAAGCCGCTCTCGGTCGAAGTAAAAGAAGGCTCATTCACAGTCTATTACAAGCAGTCAAGAGACGAAATTCTCAGTGCTTATAAGATGCCACCGTACAGGATAGGGCTGGCCGAAACGGGCAGCCTGGGCGGCTCTACTGCAAAAGAAATGACACCAATCTACATTAACTCAACAGTTGCACCTTTGCAGAAGGCCGTTAACAGAATCATAACGAAAAGCATCTTGCACAAAGGGCTCAACTGCGAGCATGTAGACTTTCAGTTCAACAAGATAGACACAAGGGATTTGGATTCAGAAGTGAAACGCTGGCAGATGCTCTTTAGCCTCGGTGCAATCAATGTGAATTACATCAGAGACAAGCTGAATCTTGAGAAAGTCGACCACGGTGATGATTATTACATTGCATCGAACTATCTGCCTGTCGGTGAGGAGAGCCTGACAAGAAGAGAAGCATCGATTGAGGAATTAAACATGAAAGTAAATGAGATAATTGAAGAATATAAAAAATCAAAGAAAGGAGAATGATATGCCGCTAATCATTTATTTTCGTCAGCCTAACGTTTCAATCGTCGTTGATGGCACGCTCGACGCTCCGACTGTGAAGCGATTAAAGTCTCAGCTCGGGAATTTCTTGGAGTTCAAGAGCGTTGAGGGCAGCAATAAGATAGTCATCCCGACCAGCAACGAAACGAATGTCCTCTACGTCAGCTCTATGGCTGATGAAGAGTTCCAGAAGCTAAAAGAGCAGAGAGAGGCACAGCGTGCGAGAGCACCGATAATCGAACGGCCTCAGATGATAATTCCAACAAACAGGAAGAGACACTGAAGATGCAGGTGCTGGAGAAGCTGAGAGACTCGATGAAAGAGATAGTGCAGAAGTCTATCCGGAGAACGTTCATCAACACCAGACGACTCAGGCGATTGAATGAGAGGAAGCTTACACCGAAAGTTAATGAATTTATGCGATACATGAGAAAGCAGCTGCAGAGAGGCCTGACTCGGGTGAAGGCAAGGAAGCCGTCGACGTTCGCAGAACAACTTGCTGACTGGGAAGCGGTAGCAGAAGAGGGCAAGCGAATCCTGAAGCCAGCACTGCTGAACATTCTTGCTGAAGGTGGCAAGGCTGTGGTCGAGAGAAGAGTCATCAAACAGGAAGCAGAGCCACGCTTCGATATTCTTGGCATCAAGGCAGTCAAATGGGCTGAGAAGCATACAGCGAAGCTTGTGACCGAGGTCATAGAAGAGACAAAGCAGGCAATCAGACAGGAGATAAAAGCCGGCGTCGACTACGGCAAGAGCATTCAGAAGATTGCAAAAGAGCTGAGACCGATAGTCGGACTCACATCACGTCAGGCTGGCGCTGTGGCAAAATACAGACGGGTACTGGAAGAGCAGGGACTACCCGAGCAAAAGGTTGCTTCGTTAGTGGAAAGATATGCTAATAAGCTGCACAGATTCAGAACTCAGATGATTGCAAGAACAGAGACGGCGGCAGCTCTCAGTGAGGGCACTCTGCAAGGCTTTGAACAGATTGGAGTCAAGAAAGTTCAAGGCGTAGCAGATGAAGAAGCCTGCGAGTATTGCCTTGAGAACATAGACGGTAAAATATTTACTCTGGATGAAGCGCATGGAGTTATTCCCGCTCATCCTCAGTGTGAATGTGTATTCGTTGCAGCATCATAAATAGGAGGCATAGATGGCTAAACAAACAATACCGTTTCATGTCAGCTCAGGTCAGTATGCAGTCAGAGTAAAGTATACTCAGATTGGGAATGAATGGTATCCGGAGTATATTGGTGAGTTTGCACCATGTGACCAGAACAAAGTATTGCAGCCGGTCTGCAGAATCAAAAAGATAATTTATGATGAAAATGGCAATGCTTTAGCTACTCTGTTTGCGAACGGTTGTGCTAAGTTCAATAAAATTTGGGCTAATCGAGAGACTTACACTTATTGATGGTACAGGTAGCTGAGAAGCTGTGTCCGAAATGCAACGGCAGAATGATTATACTGCCGGCGTGTTGTGCTATAAGACGAAAGGGCTTTCGGAAGATGCTCAAGTGTCCACGCTCCGGGTGCGGGCATAGAGAGGGCTACAAGGAGAGCAAACAATGAGAATAGAAGAAATAACAGCAAGCAAACTGAAAGAAGCGCCAGACAGAGAGCTTTATAGTTTGAGGCTCAGATTCGTGCAGTTATATAACAAGAACTTCAAGGGCAACAGAAACACAAGAGTCGGCACATTGACCAGAAGTGATTTTCTGAAGAAGTACAAGCTACTGATGAACGAAATGAAAAACAGAGGCCTGTCAACAAGCAAAGTTACTGACATAGATGTTGAAGTGTTCAGAAAAGCAATGTTCGGCGGTCTCGATGTCAGTACTCTTGGAGATATTGTCATCGTGGAGAATTATCTCTCAATCGCTGGTTCGTTCGTCAAGTCCCCGACCGAAGCGAATGACATTGACATCATAGTCAGAGATAGCTCATCGAACAGAGACGAAGGCCTTGAGCTCAAAGTCGGAAGGCTCATAGAGAAAGAGACTGAGAAGCTGCCTCACTTCGTCTATTCACCGAGAGGGCCGCACAGCTCATATATTCCGCTGTTCGACCTGGTGCTGAGAAGCAAAGAAGAGACAAAGAGAGTGAAAGTCAGAGAGAGCAAGAAAGTAGAGAAGCAGTCCGAACTTAAACTAACTCTGATAGGGACCGGAGCACTCGATTCACCGAGAAAAGATGAATGCTTACTTGTTGAATACCAGGGCCAGAGGATACTCATCGATGCAGGTCCGGATATACAACCAAAGGATGTTGGAGAGCTGACTGATATTTTAGTCTGTGACCCTGAGTCGGATTTCATGAAAGATGCCAGAAGACTGGGAGAAAAGTATGGGATTGAGCCGGGAGTGAAGAGCATATCAGAAGATGGGCTGAAAATAACTCCATTCAAAGTAAAGCATACTTCCCATGATACCTATGGCTATAAAATTGAAGCTGACAATAAAACCATAATTTATGCTCCAGAATTCTTTGAATTCCCCACAAGGCAGGTTAAGAATGCGGATATTGCTATACTTGAAGGTTCGGCATGGTCAAAGCCGATAGTATTCACAGGCAAAACCGGAGGCCATGCAGCCGTTCTTGATAGCTGGGAAAAAGCTAAAGAGGCGAACGTGGATAGGATAATCTTCACCCACATAGGAAAGACCACCGAGGCACATCTCAAAGATGCAGAAGAAATGGGTATAGAGATAGGCCATGATGGTCAGGTGATAATACCGAAAGCAAAGGTTAAAAAGAAAGCCATAACTCTCGGTCGGCCTTTTACTCCGTTAAAATCCAGAGGGGGTTATGGCACTTATGAGTTTGCTGATATCGAAGCTCTTTGGACAACGTGGGCTCAGGGCTATATCCCGGAACCTGGCGTTGCTGTTGAGGTGAAATATGACGGCTTCAGAGTCCAAGTGCATAAGAAAGATGATACAGTCAGAATTTTTTCAGAAGATGCAAAGAGGGATTTAAGCCCCAGGCTTGAAGACGTAGTCAAAGAAATTAAAACCATCAAACAAAACTGCATTCTTGATGGTGAGCTTCTTATCTATGTTAATAACAAGAAAGTGGAAAGAAGAGATATGCCCAGCTATCTGATGGCAAAAGAACCGGAAGAGTTCAAGGCTGAAATTGAAGTGTTTGACTGTTTGTATTTTGATGATAGGGCTCTGAATGAATTGCCTTGGGAAGAGAGGCAGAAATATTTAGACAAAATATTTTCAGGCGTTGATGAGCTGCTTTTACATAGAGTGAAGCCGATAATAGCCAAGACGAAAGACAGGTTCTTTGCAGCTGTGAAGAAGTGCTCGTCAGTAGAGCATTCTGAAGGAGCGATGCTCAAGGTTGTCAATTCAAAGTATCCGCTTGATGGCAAAACATCGGAGTGGGCAAAATTCAAAAACTTCAAAGAGCTCAGAGTCAAAATTATTGATAAGGAAACAAAGAAAGGCGGCGGCTATATCTACACATGCGCTCTTAGAAATAACATTCCGATAGGACGGACCTATGCAACAAAGATTGATGCGAAGGTTGGAGATGTTCTTGAGGTGGCGGTTGCTGAAGTACTTTACAACGAAGAAGAAGACAGGTTCAGTTGGGACAATCCGATTGTGCGCTCTAAGAAGCCAGCCGGCACTGCGCTGACAACCAAAGAACAGGCTAAGGCTTTGGCCAAGCTGAGAAGGACAAAAGCGATGTATATATGCGAATGTCTACAATGCGGTTATAGTATCGAATCAGATGAACACTGTAGAGAAATAAAATGCCCGAAATGTGGCGGTGAAATGAGAAGGCTAGAACGCCCCGGACCTGGCTATGTAGAGAAAGAAGAAATCGGTAATATCAGTTTTAAAGAGGGCGATTCTGGCACGGGCGTTGCTCAGATTCATATTATGGGCTTGGGGGAAGGGGAAGTAGACAAGTTGAGAGAAGAGAGTAATCGGCTAATGATGGCAAGAGCCGATATTGGTAAACTCAGAACAACTCTTCTTCAAAGCATCGGCAACCATGGTGCTCATATTGACATCAGACTCCGGAGAGATAAAGAGAATTCCTGGCAGGGCTGTGAAATCTTCATTGGCAACATCGAAGGCCTTCTAAAGCTCAAAGAGCTACAAACCGGTAAGAAAAAGCTCAGAGCACCGTGGAAACAGAGCAGGGCTGGGGAGCCGGAGACAGAAGTGGTACGTGGCCCTCTTGGCTGGATGGAAGCAGGTGCTAGGAAAGTGGAATTCTTCAAACCGGGGACTCCAGGAGCGACCGCCAACAAGTGGGGTGCAATCATTCGGATAGACACTTTCAACTGGCTTCTCTACTATTCTGAGGAACATGCCAAGAAGTTCCATATCACAGACTCACGTTTCTTTGAGGGCAACTGGCTATTTGCCTTCGTGCCTGTCGGTGAGAAAGAAAGGGTCTGGATGATGAGCAAGCTTAAAGATGACGACCATGAGAAGGAGCAAAGCAAAGAGCCTGCGGAGAAGTCAATGATGTTCAAGATTTACAAGCTGAACAAAAGAAAGCACCTTGTCGGAGGCGTTGTCTATGAACCGGAGACAGTAGACGCACAGGGTGACTATACAGATGCAGAAGAGATAGAGAAAGCGATAGAGCGGTTCATGGAGAAGTATGCAAAAGACCCGAAAAGAATCAGAGTTAATCATCAGGGCAGAGCATATTATTTCCCGATTATAGAGTGTTTTCAGCCAGAGACAGACATCAAGAAAGGTGGCAAAACTGTCAAAGCCGGTAGCTGGTGGCTCATGGTTAAAGTTACAGATGACAGCATCTGGCAGCTTGTAGAATCAGGCAAGTTGACAGGCTTCTCTATGGGTGGCAGAGCAAGTGAAGCTAAAGAGCCTTGACAAAGCGGGCAACTGCTTTGTATATTAATATCAGAAATGAATGAGATTGAAAGATTGAAACTGATGGATAAGGAACTTATCAGTTCGCTATGCTCAGTGTTCAAGTCTTTCAATGCTCAGCTACGTCTCTGAATGCCTCGTTTGAGAGATAGCAAGAGAGGGGATTCAAGCTTTTAAATTCAATTTGACGGGAGGTCTAAGAGAGAAGACCATGCCACGTAAATTGAAAGACATCGATGTGGCAGAAATCTCACTTGTGGATAATGCTGCCAATCGAAAAAAATTTTATATTGTCAAAAGGAGAAGGCAAATGGATGAATTCATCAAACTTCTGAAATCTTTTATGGGTGAAGATGATGATGGGTTTAAGTTGAGTGAGGAGGATATTGCAAAGGCCGAAAAGCTTGATGAGAAAGCAATCAAAGCTATTCAGGGCGCTTTGAATATCCTGAACAAGTACAAAGATGTGTACCCGAATGATGTGCTGACTGCAATCAAAACGCTGACAAAGTACGCTGCATACGGCTACAGTTACCCTGCGAAAAAGTCTTTGACTGAAGAAGAGCTGATTGAAGAGCTGACTGATGTGGAGAAAGCCGGACGCAAGCTGTCAAAAGCAACAATCGAGCAGCTGAAGAAAGCAATGGAGATTATACAGAGCTTAATTGAAGAGAAAGAAGAAGACATCACGAAAGGTCATAAGCTTCCACCTGAAATTGTCAAAAAGCTGGAGAAGCTGGCCGAGTACGAAAAAGCAGAGAAAGAGAGAATCGAGAAAGAGCGAATTGAGAAAGAGAAGAAACAGGAAGAACTTATCAAAGAGCTCAAAGAGAGAATAGAAAAGCTTGAGAAAAGCAAGGGCATCAAGAAAAGCATAGACGGTCAGGACGACGACGACGATGACAAAGACAAAAACAAAGGGGTAAAGTGGCCTTCACTCATTTCTTCACAGGAGGACTAAACAATGAAAAGCACAAAGGATTTACTCAGCCGGTTTAAAATCGGCAAGAGTTTCAACCTTATTTCTATGCCGACTATATCTTTGACTGAAGAAGAAGCAGACAGATTCATCGACTACATCGTAGATGAGTCAGTGATGAAGAATTATGCTCGAATTGAGAAGATGACCAGACCGCAGAAAAACATCAGAGCTATCGGTTTCGGTTCCGGACGCTTTCTGTACCCAGCTGACAACTTCAATGAGAGCAAATACAAAAAACAGTGGGCTCAAAACAAGATTCAGCTGAGCACAAAGAAAGCACGTGGCGCTATAGCCGTTTTTGATGACGACCTTGAAGATATCAGAGCAATATCGAATGAAGATGATTACATGGACCATCTCATGAAAATCGTTGCAAAGAAGATTGCCAACGAACTTGAAGAAGCCTACTACATCGGTGACACTCATGGCCTCAATGGCTTCGCAGCTGATGACATTCGCAGCATGTGGGATGGCTGGCGCTACATCATCAATCACAGTCAGCCCGGTCAGCAGTACTATAACGAAGTTACTGGCGGCGCTCACATCAAAGATGCCTGCCTCTGTGAGAGTGGCGCTTCGTGTCCGAGCGGTAAATCAGACCCGGATGCTGAGTTCAGATTTCCCGGCTTGATTGCCGAGCAAGACCCGAATCCGCCTTACAACTGGGAGTTCAAATATCATCAGATGCTGAAGAATATGCCATCCAAGTACAAGCTGAACAATGGGCTTGCCAATATGGTGTTCATGAATTCTGACCTTGTGACTCAGGACTATATTGAGGCTCTGAGCCAGAGAGGCACAGCCCTGGGAGATGCGATTTTCACGGGCAAGGCACCGACCACTTACGGCAAAGTTCCCATCGTTGATGTTCCGCTCATGCCTACGAATCTCGGTCAAGATGCCGACGGTACTTACGGCTTAGTTGGCGGTGGCGAATACACCGATGTACTGCTCACACCGAAGAACAATCTGATAATCGGGCTACAGAGAGACATCAAAATCGAGACCCAGCGTGTACCCGCAGATGAAGCGACTTATGTCTTCTACTCAATCAGAAGTGATGTGACTATTGAGAATGTAAATGCTGTTGTGTTCTTAAGATGCCTTGAACACAGATGCTAGAAGATGAGAGCGAGAATCACAAACTACAGCTATAGAAATGTGTTCCCGACCTGTCTCGGCAATCTTTTCATTCCGAGGGGCAAACAGATAGAGCTTGACAATGCCCAGGCGATAATGGAGCTGAAGAGATTCCCACAGGTAGAGATTGAAGTCATAGAAAATGAACCGATGGTTGATTATTCTGTCTACTCTATCAATGAGCTGAGAAGCATTGCCGCACGGGCGGGAGTCAAAGACTCTTTCTTCAAGTCAAAGAAAGAGCTAATCAAATTATTGGAGGAAAAAGATGGAATTTCCACATGCTAACATCGATGACAATGCAAAAGAGCTCTTCATCAGGGATATATTTTTTCTGAACTATCACATCAATCATGACAAGTGGGACTGGTTCAGAAGCTTCACCATTCAGGATGCTCACCGTCTGGAGCTTGATTTCTGCTGCTTTGACTCTGACTGCTGGACTGTTACCACTACCGAAGCCGGCTCTGGCTCAGCCACTGAAGCCTGTATCGACGCTGTCAACGGAGTGCTGAGAATCACCAATGCAGCCGGCAAAGAGGACCAGGACGAATTGGTCTACGGCTGCGAGTGCTGGAAGCTGGTCGACAGCTATCCGCTCTATGCTGAGCTCAGATTCAAGATTGAGGATGCTGACAACTGCTCATTCTGGTTCGGGCTTGTTACCGGCAATCAGTTCTTCACTGCACCCAACGACTACGTGGTCTTCCACGTTGATAACACCGGCGATGACCTGTATTTCTCCACTGCCGTCAATGGTGCTGCTACTGATGTTGATACAGCTGTCGATTTGGAGAACGATACATGGTACAGAATCGGCTTTCACTGGGACGGCGACGGCACTCTCCGCTGGTTCGTGTTCAGAGACAGTGACCAGTACTGCATTGCTACCGGCTCGGTGACCACTCATATCTGTCAGGATGAAGAGATGAATATCGGCTTCGGGCTCAGAAACGATGCAGCTGACGGCTACTACCTGGATATCGATTATCTGAAGTGCGTACAGAAAAGAGTCATTGAGTAGTTAGAGCAAAATACGCAGAAGAGAGAGCGGACAAACAGAAAAATTGCTGATGCTCTCTCTTCTGCTATCACTTTTTCTTTAGTAGAGAGCTTACGGGAGTGTTATATGGGCAACTATGTGGTTGACTCAGACATAAGCTCATGGCCTTCGGGTTGCGATGCTGACTGCAAGAGTAAAATAATTGATTTTGCTGAACAGCTTATTGAAAAAATCACCGGCACTCATTTCTATGAAAAAGCCTTTGATATCAAGGTCAACGGCAACAACAAAAACAGAATCTTCCTGCCGCTTCATGCGAATATCATCAGTGTTTCGGCCGTCTATGTCTGCGGCTATGAGCTAGACCCAACCTGGTACGGCTTTGACGAAAGCTCAGTGTATCTTGACCTGTGCAAGTCGGGCGTTGCTCTGTCAGAGTATTACTACGTTCTTACTCAGGAGACAGAAGAAGGGCTGTTTCCGAGAGGGTATAACAACATCAGAATAGTCGGCACTTACGGCTATAGCACTGTACCGGAGCCGATAAAGAAGGCGGTCATCTACCTGATTGATGCAATCAATGATGGCTCATTCTCAGCAGCCGGAATGTTTGAGAGCGAGAAGATAGGCGACTACTCTTATAAAATCGGCATAGAAGGCTATTCTAAAAAAGGCATCTATACAGGCATACCAAAAGTTGATGTCATTCTGAGAGCGTACATGAAACAAAAAAAACCTGTTCTTCAAACACCATGATTTCAGCAGAGAAAGCAACTCTTTTCAGAAGCGATAAGTTTGTCAACCGTTTTCTCTGGGAAGTTCTACCTGACGGCTCCTGGAAGAATAAGCCGTGCTTCATCATCGGAGGTGGCCCGAGCTTGAAAGACTTTGACTGGTCTCTTCTCAAAGGCAAAAGAACAATCGGCATCAACAGAGCTTTTGAGAAATTCGAGCCAACGATAATGTTCTCGATGGATATGCGCTACTTGAAATGGGTGCTGAATGACAAGTATGGCGACGCAGTCAGGGACAGGTTTTTCTCGCTTCGTTCTTACCGGGTCTGGCTCTGTACATATACTGTGAAGCTTCCGGATTATATCTACATAGTCAAAGTCTATAAGCACTATAGAGCGGGACTCAGGGCGTTCACAAATAGCCTGAAGGACGGCATCGGTCACGGCAACAACTCTGGCTATGCAGCTCTGAACATTGCGGCCTGTCTCGGGGCTAATCCGATATATCTGCTGGGCTTTGACTGCAAGTTCAACAACGGCAGAACGCACTGGCATGAGGGGCATCCTGTACCGCAGTCAGAAAAAGTAGTAAACGACTTTGTAAGATTCTTTGAGAAAGCGGCCCCTATCATCAGGGCGATGGGAATCAAAGTCATCAATCTGTGTCCGGAGTCTGCTCTAAACTGCTTTGAAAAAAAACCGATTAGCGAGGTGCTGCATTGAAAACTCAGGGCAAGGTCTGGGGTCAGACAACTGAATTTTTCAGAAACGGTATAGTTTCTGCTCACCATCTACACATTAACAAAGGCGGCTACTGCTCAGAGCACAGACATGAACATAAATACAACGTATTCTATGTAATTTCGGGCAAGCTGAAAATAACAATCTGGCAATCTGACAAGCTGAAGGATGTGACCGTCTTGAGAGACGGGCAGGTCAGCGCAGTACCTCCCGGTCTCTGGCACTGCTTCGAAGCGCTTGAAGATTCAGAAGTTATAGAGATTTATCAGGTGCTGCTGATTGACCCGGACATTGAGAGAAGAACCCACGGAGGTCTGAAAAAGAGATGAAGCTGACAATCTTCTCACGCACACCGCTGGCAGCTGCACCGTGGGAGCTTTATAAAGCGCTAAAAAAATATACTGACTTAGATGTATCTCTTATTAACCAGGTTTACCGTTATCCTGACGGGAGAGTGTTCCCGTACCATCTGTTGCTTAATATGAACGGCACAGCATCTGTTGCTCTAAAAAAAGCAGACCTCTGGCACATCAACAACTACTGGCACAGAGACCTGAACTCATTGCGCAGTTCTCAAAAAGTGCTTGCTCAGTTTCATTCAGTACCACGTCTGGGCAACTGGCGTGAATTGATGCAACGTGCAGATGCTTGCTATACAATCAGTCAGCCGTTGCAGGAGAAAGAATATAAGCTGCCGTCCCTGCCGAATGTGATTGACCCGGATGAATACAGACCGATTCGCAGGTCATCCACCATCCGCATAGCTTTTGCACCGACAACAAAGCTGCCAGTCAATCATGTCAGCAGCAAGGGCTACTATGAGGTGAAGAAGGTGCTTGACGAAGTTGCCAGAGAAAGAGCAGTTGAGATTGTCTGGATTGAAGGCAAAGACTACAGAGAGAATCTCAAACTGAAGCAGAGCTGTCACATCCTCATCGACGATGTGGTCACGGGCAACTGGCATCGCACTTCACTTGAGGGCGCTTGCTTTGCCTGCGCAGTGCTGAACAGAGTGAAGAAAGTGCCGTTTGTGTTTGCAAACTTAGAGAATCTAAAAGAAAAATTGTTACAGCTGATAGATTCACCGGCAATGCTTGCTGATATACAAGAAAGAACAAGACTCTGGGTTCTTCAGAACTATCATGCCATCGATACCGTGAAGAAATACGTTCGGGCTTATCGGAGGCTTGCCGATGCACGTTAGCATTTTGATAAGTACATTCGACAGAGTAGATACATTGAGAGCAACTATCCAGAGTCTCAGAGCTTCGAGTTATAAAAATCTGTCTGTGTTCGTAGCGGTAGATGGGAATGACCGTATTCTGTTAGATGTTGCCAGGCTTCCTGTCTGCTTGATTTACAACAAGAATAGAAAAGATTTTGTCATGTCGATGAATACTCTCCTGCAGTATGCTCGGAGCGATGCCGTGCTCTATGCTTCAGATGACTTAATCTTTGAGAAAGATTGTATTGAAAAAGCCGTGAAGATGTTGAAGGAGAAGTTCCCGGACACGGACGGTCTCATCGGTATCAAGCAGGATATCAAGGGCTGTTCTTCAGCATTCGGACTCATGGGCAGAAAATTCATCGAAAGATTTCCGCATCGCTGCGTCTTCTGTCCAGACTTCATTCATTATTCAAGCGATTTTGAGCTTGGCAGATTCGCAAGGAATGTCAATAAATGGGGCTACTGCGAGTCAGCGCTTGTACATCACAGACGGTTAAGAGACACAACCTGGCAGATTGCTCACAAGGTGAGAGACAGAGACTTTGAGACAATGAAACTGAGAAGAGAGAAACATCTGTTCTGGGGGCATAACTTTGAACTTGTGACTGAAATCGGTCAGAAACGACTCAAAGCGCTTGGAGAGCTGGCATGAGCGAAATAGCTTATCTTCCGGAGTTCGACGGGCAGCGATACTATGACACTCACTATAAATTTGTCATTGAGCTGATGAAAGCGGCTGGTATTGAAGTGAAACTCTACCATGACAAACGAAAAGGCAGAGGCTTCGTCATGCGCTACAAGGACAAAAGAGTCCTCATTGACTTCGGTGACCATCTCACTGTGGCTGATGACTATTCGAACTTCGATGCTCAATTCAGGTTTCACTATTCATACAAAAGACACAAAGAACTAAGAAATACATTCCCGTTGACACCGATAAGCTTCTACGACTGGGATGAGTACTTCAACCTTCAAAGAGTGCTCAGATACAATGCAGATGGCATGATTCTCAGCAATCAGAGACCGGGGGCTGCTGCTCTCAAAAGAAGAAAATTTGTTCAGTACAGGCTCATTGACTGGTTCGGCGGTCAGGTCGACACTTCATTCACAGACAAGAGAACGTTCTGGAAAAAAGTCAACAGGTGCTTGGTCTCTGTCTGTGTGCCGGGAGCGAGAAACGACATCTTAGATAGAGGTCAGTTTCAGTACATGGCATTCGGCGCTTGCACAATCTCACCACCTCTTGATATAGTGCTGCCGTACTGGACAGAGCTCAAGCCGGGTGAACATTATATCGCTTGCAGAGAAGATTATTCAGACATTCTCAATGTCATTGAAAGCTGTATCAATGACAGAGAGAAATGCCTCAGAGTCGGCTCTCAGGCAAAACGATTGTTCCTGAGCTGCTGCACTCCGAGTAGAGTCGTCGAATGGCTCAACCACTGTCTGGAGAATTTAGAATGAAAGTCACAGAAAAATTAGAAGCCATAAAGAAAAAAGTATTCGGAAGAAAAAAACTTATACTTGAATCTACAAAGAACGACATTAAAGACAGAGCTTTGGTTCTTACTGAAGCAGACAGGAGCATCAGTGCACTTATCTCTTTCGGCGCTCTCAGCAGAATGCTCAACTACAGACAGGGTATAAGAGAGTACGCAAGGGTGATGAAAAAATCTGCTATCGGGGCGATAGCCGTCTGGGTCAAGAGACACTTCGACTTCAGAGGCACTCAGTACTATCTCCCGGAAAAAACGTTTAAAGCTGAGCTTGAGAGGTTTTTCATCATAAAGAGCGAGACAGTTCTTATATCTGACAAAAATAGAAAGTTCATAGTCTATGAGGTTAGAAAGAAATGAAGGTGATAATTTGCGGGATGCATCGCTCGGGCACTTCAATGATTGCTGGCTTGCTCGAGCTCTGCGGTCTGTATCTCGGCAACAATTTGCTCTCTGGACTGAGTGACAACCCGAAGGGTCATTTTGAAGACAGAGAGTTTCTCTCACTGAACAGGCAGCTGCTCAGAGCGGGCGGTTCAACATGGCATCAGAATCTTCCGTTCAAGCTCACCACAGTGCCAAAGCCATTACTCGCTAAAATGAAGCTTTTTGTATCAAAATGGCCTGCAGATAGAGTCGTTGGCTGGAAAGACCCGAGAGCATGTCTTACTCTACCGCTCTGGCGGCAGGTCATTGAGCCCGAACCGCTCAGAGTTGTCCTTATATTCAGACCGTATATTGAGATTGCAATGAGTTTGAAAAAACGCAACCGCTTTGCTTTAGAGAAAGGAATCTGGCTGTGTGACTATTACTGCCGGACTGCTGAACAGAATGTCAAAGACATCCCTCATATAGTTACTTACTATCACAAATATTTCTCAGACTGGCAAAGTGAACTGGCAAGAGTTGCTGAATTCTTAGGGCTCTCGATTCCTGACAATAGAGCGGCGATTGAAAAGTTTATCGATGTTTCACTCTGGCATCATCGGGAGAGATTCAATGAATACAGCTAGAGCAAGACAAGCGTTCGCTGCTGTGCCGGACTTGCTGGACTATGAGACTCTGCTATATATCGGTGCAAGTATAGCAAGAAATGAGATGCTGTCTTATTTCTTAGAGAAAGAGTACAAAGTCACTATCCTTGAAGTCTGGACAGAGAACGTACTGTACTACAAACAAGACCCGAGATTCAGCATCATTCAGGCTGATGTCAGAAATGTGGGTAAGTTTCCGCTCGGTCAATTCGATGTAGTAATGTGGTGGCATGGGCCCGAGCATGTGGAGAGAGAAGCGCTGCCGAGAGTGCTCAATGAGCTGTTCAAACATACTAACAAAGTTCTCATGCTCGCTTGTCCGTGGGGCAGATATGAACAGGGCGCAGTAAGAGGCAATCCGTATGAAGAGCACAAAAGCCATCTTGATGAAGGATTCTTCAGAGAGCTGAGCTTCAACACTTCTACGCTCGGGAGAAAAAACGTCAGAGGCTCGAACCTATTGGCATGGAAAAGAAAATGAAAAAAGTTGCATATTTACACCCGATGTTTTTGAACAGAAAAGTATCAGACAGGGTCAGAAACTTCTTCAAATCTCTGAAGCGCTCGCTTGATTTTGACGTCATCTACTCTGTACATCTGACTGATGATGCTAAGTCAGCAGATATTGTCTTCATTTATGCCGGTGTTCACGGCAAAGAGCTTCTCTCAGAGTCTTTGAGCCTAAAATCAAAGAAAATAGTCTATCTTCTGACCGGTGCTCACAGCTTCAAAGAGCAGATGATGAAAGCTCTGACAGAGAAAGCAGACTTGCTGCTTGTGACATATTACTACCAGTTTAGCGTAAGGTTCCCGAGACTGAAAGAAAGCTTTGTGTTTTTTCCGCTGTACTTTGCACCTCACAGTAGATATGTGAACCTGAAAGTGCAAGAGAAGCCGGTTATGAAGTGTCTTATAACCGGGCACAGAAATCCGAAGCTATATCCGTTGAGAGACAGAGTAATAGCAACAGTATCAAAACAGAAGAAGTATCAAAAGATGGTTGCGGTGATGAGACATCCGAGATGGCAACGCTCTGAGCCTCTGAGAGAATGGGAGCTGTCAGCCTGCATCAATGAGAGCTACGCTCAGACACTGAACAAGTATTTCTGCTCTGTTGCTACCGACTCAATCTATCACTATGGACTGGCAAAGTATTTTGAAATTCCGGCTGCTGGCTCTCTGCTTCTTGCGGTCAAAACAGATGACATCGATAGAGCCGGGCTTGTTGCTTGGGAGCATTATGTGCCGGTCTCTGATGCAACGATTCTGCATCAAATAGAAGCGGTGTTGGAGAATCCGTCAGCCTTTGATAGAATAAGAAGAGACGGCTGCCGACATGTGAGAGCGAATCACAGTGTCAGAAACAGAATCAGGCAGCTCAGGGCTTTGATTGAGGAGCGTCTGTGATGTCTTATTCAGGATTGCTCATCAACACTTGTGACATTATACAGCGGACATTCGACAAGTGGAACGAGCCCTCCGAGACTGTCCAGAGCGATATCAGGTGCAGGTATATAAGACATCACAAGCTGATACGGAACATTGAAGGAGAAGAAATCCTGAGCTCTGGTAAGTTCTTTTTCGAAAGCTCAGTGAATATCGGTCATGAAGACATTATCAGATTCAACGGCGTCAAGTACTCAGTCGTCGAAATAAGAAGAGTGCAGAACTCTTCAGCGCTGCATCATATTGAGGTATATGTGAAATGAAACGGAAAACCGGTTTCTATATGGACTTTTCAGAGTTCGATAAGGGCTTTGAAAAGTATCTGAAGAAGCATCCAATAGAGTCAGCAAAAGCACTTGAAGCAGTTGCTGCGTTCGTTCTTGCTGATGCTGTGAAAGAACAGCCGACTGTGCCGAAAAAGACGGGCACGCTCAGAAGAAGCCAGGCCATTGCGAATGCCAGGATAGAGAAAAAGGGCATCAGCATTGTCTTCGGCTTCAACACTGAGTACGCTGCCCGGCTGCACGAAGCGCCGTCGAGCTGGAACTGGTCAGAACCGGGCTCAGGGCCGAAATACCTGCAGTCAAAGCTTGAGAGAAACATGAGAAAGTATATGAAAGCTGTTGCTGATAAGATAAAAGAGGCAATGCAATGAACACAGTACTGAAATCAATTGCGACATTCATTGAAAGCCTTAGCGGCTGTGACCTGACTATAGGTGAGAACCTGTTTGCAGGCTCACTACCGGTAAAGACTGCCTCGGGTGCTGAGCCTCCGGCGAGATGTGTGGTGATTCTTGAGACTTCTCCCGGTGCTGTGGTTCCGGACTTGCCCGACTGGGAAGAGAAATCTATACAGGTCTGGAACAGAGCAGAAAGCTATTTTCAAGCCAGAGACGATGCTTATTGTATATATGAATCTCTGCACGGCACAGCCGGGTGGACGTTGCCAGCAGTTGACGGAGGGTCTCCCTACTGTGCTATGGTTATAAATGCAGTCGGCTTGCCGGCTGTGATAGAAAATCCTAATGAGAAAGGACTCTATGTCTTTTCAACGAACTACATCTGGAGCGTGTCGGCGGAGTTTCCGCCGTAAAGCTTCAGAAATTTTATAGGAGGTAAAAATGCCACAGTTACCATTCAAGGACAAAGGGCCAGTCAGATTGACTTGGGATTACGGCGACTCGAATCTCATCATCAATCCAGTACTCGGCACAGTTTCACTTACCACTACTGACAGCGTTTCTGACATCCAGGAAGAAGGCTACGGTGAGACACCTGTTGATGCTGTATTCACAGGTACAGTTGTAGAGCTCAATGTGCCGATGACCAGAAGCACATTGAATCAATTGACTTCGTTGCTGCCCGGTGTTGAAAGCGGAGGTGCAGACATTGCTATCATCTCAGTGAAAAGCGGCTGTGATATGTACTCCGATGCAAAACAGATACTCATTCAACCGCTCTGTGACAACGTTCCTGACCCGGACTCAAAGACATGGATTCTGCTCTACAAGTGCTTCCCATATAGAGCTTTTGAGCTGGCTTTCGACAGAGAGAGTCAAAGAGTGCTCAATGTTGTGTTCAAAGTATTCCCGAATCAAGAATCTGGTTATGAAGGCAGACTCTATCAGATTGGAGTGTCAACCTGATGAGCTTAAAACTAAGCACGACAAAGAGCCTTTACAAGCCGATAACAATCGAGATTGACGGCACTGAGCTCAAAGCACGACCGATGACAAGGGATGTGCTGCGGAAGATGTCAGTGCTGGAGAAGAGAATCCGCACGGGTGATGTTGAAGCTGCGTATGAACAGGTAGAACTCATTTTCGGAAAGCACAAAGTCATAGACAAGCTGGAGCTGCGTCAGGTCAATGAGATTATCGAATACGTGACAACCTGCATATTCAAGCCGGAGAGAGAGTTACAGACTGAAGAAAAAAACTTGAAAAGGCCTGGAGACAAAACCTAGCAATAATCGCTGGTGAGTTTCCGGGCCTGTTCACTCTTGAAGAGCTTGTCAATCTCGATGTCAGAGACTTGAACTTCTGGCTGAAAGAGGCTCGAAAGAGACATCTTAGATGGCGATACTGGCTCAATTATGCCTGCCGTCTTGCTATGGCTACGGGAACCGAATACTCGGATGAGATGACTCGATTAAGCTTTCAGATGCGCATGATTGAATCAGAGGAGGAGTAAGTGAACGGATTCGGTGGTTTTCTTGCCGGCGCCATAGTCGGCAAGATGATTCTTGACCGGACTCAGTGGGCTCAGTCTGTTTCAAAAGTCAAGCAGGATGAGAAAAGCCTTGCTGGTACTGCATCACGTTTGAGTCAGAAGTTTGCTGGAGTCGGCAAAGCGTTGACTTTGGCCGGTGGTGCTATCGTCGGCACTCTCGGCATGATGGTCAAAAGCTATATCAAAGCCGGTGATGAAGTGCACAAGATGGCGCTGCGCACCGGGTTTGCCACAGAGACACTGTCAGAGCTGAGATATGCAGCTCAGATAAGTGGCACCAATTTAGATTCGCTTGAGAGAGCAGTCAAGCGAATGCAGAAGACAATAGTCGATGCATCTGAAGGCATGACAACATATCAGAGAGCTTTTGAGAGAATCGGTGTCAACTATGAAGAGCTGTTGAAACTTCATCCAGAGCAGCAGTTTGAAGTTCTAGCGAAAGCTATTGCTGCTGTAGAAGACCCGACAATCAGAGCAGCTACGGCTCAGGACATATTCGGTCGAGCTGGCACACAGTTGCTGCCATTATTTGCCCAGGGCGTTGAGGGCATGGAAGCGCTTCGTCAAAAAGCACATGAGCTCGGCATGGTGTTCGACCAGGAAGCAGCTGACAAAGCTGCCCGTCTTGCTGATGCTCAAGCAACTCTCAAGGGTGCAATACAGGGACTGACAATCGCCATTGCTGAGAATATTGTGCCAGTGCTGAGCAGATTCGTTGAAGGTCTCTCCGGCGTAATATCAAAAATATCTGGTTGGATGAAAGCTAATCCGGTTCTTGCTTCTACGATTACAAAGGTTGCCTCAGTGCTTGGTGGTTTAATGGCAGTATTTGGGCCGATGCTGCTGCTTCTTCCCAAGCTAGCTGCTGGCTTCACGCTTATGAAAACCGCTATGCTTGCTGCGACTGGCCCGGTTGGCATTGCTGTTGCAGCTATAACCGGGCTTATCACTGTCGGGACACTTGTTTACAAAAATTGGGATAAAATCAGCAAATTTCTGGTTAACATCTGGCATGGCATTGGAGACAAGGCAGTTGAAATCTTTGGGAAGATTAAAGAATTTATTATTAACTCCCTGTACTGGCTGGTAGAGAAGATTTCCAAAGTTCCTCTTGCTGGCAAATTTGTTAAACCGTGGAAAGAGGCGCTTGCAGAGGCTCGCAGAGAGATGGCAAGCACTGAGACTGTTGTATCAGAAAAGAGCTTAGAAATGGCTCGGGCATTCATCGATAGCGTCAAGCGAACTGATGCCTATAGAAAGGCTTCTGATTTTCTCGGGAAAAAGCTAAAATGGCTTGCGAGTAGCATCAGTAAAGTTACAGAAGAGGAAAACAAGCTTGGTAAAGCTGTAAAAGTTACAACTAAAGAAATAAAAACCCAAATAGAAGCGGCCTCTGGTGTAGTAGTAAAAATCGGTTGGTGGGGAGCTGAGCTTATCGATATCGGTAAAATCGTAGAGAATGTTCAGGATAAATTTGAAAGATGGTCTAACGCAGTTGTCCCAGCTGCTAGAGATATGAGCGAAGTGTTAGACGATGTAGCCGATTCATTTGAAACAGTTCGATTTGAAGGTGAAAAAACAGAAACAGTATCAGAAGATTTAGCCAAAGCTTTTTCTAACCTCGGCTCTGTTCTTCAAGTATTAGCCGATGAGATTGGAGGCAACTTAGGTAATCTCATTTCCTCAATTGGGTTAGCTTTCGGTCAGTTAAAAGAAAGCGCAGAAAAGTCAGCAAAGGGCATTTTAGAAGCAATTGGCCCCGGATTAATGGGTAAAATTGGAGGCTCAATCGGTCAGATGGTCTCCGGTGCTAAAAAGAGCTTTGCCTCGCTTGGCTCTGCTATAGGCAGTGCTGTCGCCATGATTCCGGGTATAGGGACAGCAGCCGGAGCGGTTATTACCGCTATCGGTGGATTCATCGGTGGTCTATTTAAGAAAGCCAAAACCGAGGCAGAACGTCTTGCTGAAGAAATGGAGATGATGGAGGAAGATATCACTAAAGCGATGTCCAAGTTTGGTGAAATATCAGAATCCACGGCTAAAAAAATAGCCGAAGCAGATAGAGAGATGTCCGGGTTTGCTGCTGTCTCCAAATACTTTGGGGACGTAATAAGAGATGTCGGTGTCACTCAAGAGAATGTGAATGACCTCTGGAAGCGAGCTTCACAGATAGTGGGTCATTGGAAGAAAGGCTACCTATCAGCCTCGGATGCAACTAAAGCCTTAAATGATAGCTTTAGAGAGCTTTTAAGAGGCACTCAAGAACTAGGAGAAGAAGGCTCAGCTGCTATGGTCAATTTCATTCTCAAAGTCCGCAAATCAGGTCTCGAAGTCAAGGCGGTTTCTGATTATGTAGTAGAACAGCTAGACAGAATACCTTCTGCACTTTCAACTCTTATTGACTCTTATGATAAAGTTGACATGTCAGTACAAGAGATGGGAGACATTGCGGTACAGACTTTCGGTGCGATGCTGGCGTCTGGGGTAAGCTGGACGGATGCTGTTTCTAAAATGTCTGAACCGCTTGCAGCGCTCAGGGATAAATATCAAGAGCTTGGCATGTCAAGCGATGGAGCTCTTAAAAAGCTTTTCAATATAGTCGGGGTTACAGAAAAAAATAAAGAGCTGTTTAAATCAATAGAAGCAAACAAAGAAATTTTAGAAGCACTTGGCAATTCTGGCTGGCTCACTGCAGATGCTATGAAGAGCTTGACCAAAAATGCAACAAGCTATTATGAGCAACTTAAAGCAGCCGGCTTGAGTAGTAATGATGCTCTCCGGGCAATGGGGCCGACGTTACAGAAAATTCAAGACTATGCTGATGCTTATGGTTTGCAAATCGATGACAATACACAGAAATTAATAGACCAAGCTAAAGAAATTGGAGTCGTTAAGGAAACTCAAAAGAGCGCCATTGAAGAACAGAAAACGATGTTTAAAGAGCTCGGAGACAGAATAGAAAAGATTATGGACGACCTCGGAGAAAGGATAGAGAAAACATTTCGGACTGCTTTTGGAGATGCCTTTAAAGATGCAAAGAGTAAAGCAGAAGATACAGCCTCAGCAATAGATAAAGAGTTCAGAAACATTAGGCCGACGGTAAGGCTTAACTTTGACTATGAGGCTCCAAGTTTTGGCAGCGGTATTAGAGGTGGCAGAACAGAAAGAGTTGGACATTTTCAACAAGAAGGGATAGCTTGGAGACCGCAGCTTGCCTGGGTTGGTGAGCGGAGACCAGAGGCTATTGTTGATATAGCCAAGTTTAATGCCGGAGTCAGCAGATTGCAAAATATACTTGTGCCTAGAAAACCTTCAATGGTTATAAACTCAGTTGTTAATATATATCCTCAGCGCTTAGACGATAGGACTATCGATGAAGCAGCTCAAAAGATATTTGCTGCCGTCGATAGGCAGGTTCGTCGAAGGGGGTATGGGTTATAATGGCCGATATAAAACTTGGTCCTGAAGGAAGCGAAATAACGCTCCCTGTTATGAAGTGGTTCGGAGGCAGTGAGCTTAAACTAGATGTTAGCGTGCATAAAGAGATATCAGAAGTAAAGATGTCAGACGGGTCATCAAGGTGGGGGTTTTACTCAGGCTCAGAGAAACGGACGTTTGTCTGGGAGCACGGCTACTTGACCAAAGCTCAACTTGACCAGATTAAGACCCTGTACGGATATAATCAGATTCTAAGGTATCAAAACAATAATGAGGACGATACGTGGTACGATGTAATAATAACTTCTTTTGAGTACGGGCCTGTGGGAGCAGGCATTTTGAATCTTAACCGCTACTGGTGTAGAATAGTGTTAAGGGAAGCGTAAAAAGAGGGAGAAATAAAGATGGCCTGGAAATATAATCCATTTAGCGGAATAATAGACTTTTATGACTCAACCGCTCATATCGGAAGTGAAGAAGACTATGCAAGCTTCGACTTAGATGGTCAACTGCTTCTTCATGGTGCAGCAAGAATCAGGCGTCATCTTATCGCTGACCCTAAACGGTTCAAGATACCGGCGACTAACTACCCGGGTGAGAGTTATGAAGGGCTGTTCTACACACTGGATTTTGACAAAAGCACTGAAGAGTCAGCATATTTAGTCGAGCATATACCTTATAGATGGGACCCATCAACAGATATGGAGGTCATGGTCTCATGGTTTCATGACAGTGTTGATTCTGGGGCTGTAGTCTGGGGATTAGAGTACAAAGCAGTAAGCTCCGGAGACTCAATTGCAGGCTCAGGCACTGTGATAACTCAAGCGAGCGGTGGCAACCATGCACCCGGTGTAGAAATAAGAACTGTGTTTACGGAAAAAATCCTTCACAGCAATATTGCACCCGACGATGACATCGCAATACGGTTCTTCAGGAAGTCAGGCGACGGTGCTGATACATTGAATGAAGATGCCAGAGTGATTAACGTTCATATCGTCTATATAGAAAATACATTAGGGAGAGCGATTTAAATTGCAGGATATAGCCCCTCTTTCTGCAGATGACTTCAAAGAAAAAGCAAAGCAGCCCGTATCAAAGCTCGAAATATACATTGATGGCACAGGATGGGTGAACTTATGCTCGCTCAACGGCGAGAATTATCTCATATCTGCGAATTATTCGAGCGGTCAGAGAGAGCTATCATATAAGCCGATAGCGGCTGAGTTTTCTGCTGTGATAGACGATACTGACGGAGACTTCAATCCGAGAAATGACGACGGACAGTATAAAGATTATTTCAAAATCGGAAGGAAAATCAGGTTTTCAACTGGATTTAGAAAGAATAGCACAGACTATCTCTGGCAGTGGTTTGTCGGTGCTATTGCTGATATTCAGATTGATAGAGCCAACAAGCAGATAACCGTAAAAGGGTTCGACTATACACAGTACTTAGTAGACACAAAGCTCAAAAGCCCTGACAATTACTGGGGGTCATCGGTAACGCTGTCAACTGTTGCCAATCAGGCTGACTATGATTTGCCTTCAGAGTGCAACTGGCCTTACATAGCCTATCTTGACGGAAATCCGATATATGAAGGCGACTACTGGGTCTATGACCAGGGCACAAATAAATTCTGGTTCTTGCCGAGTAAGATACCAAGTTCAGACGGAACAGATAACTTAATCGTCTATTATTACACAGACCAGGTGCCTGAAAACATAGTGGCAGATATTCTGGTAACTGCAGGTTTATATGCAGACAGAGCTTCAGCTCTGGCTGATATGGATTACACCGCAACAGGCATAACACTTGAAAAAGTAAGATTTAACAGCGGAGTCTCCGCTTTACATGCTATTCAAAAAATCTGTGAACGATGCGACTATGAGTTTTATTTTAAATATGACGGAACTCCTTACTTTAAGCCTATTCTGTCATAGGAGGTAACAAAATGGGATATTCGACAGCGGGTAAAAATAAGATGCTGGATGAGCTTGCAGCTGTGGCTGTATATGTTTCGCTTCATGATGGTGACCCGGGTGATAACGGGGCTAATGAAATTTCAGGCGGCTCTCCTGCATACGCAAGAAAATCGGTTACATGGAACTCAGCGTCAGGCGGAGCAATAACTGCATCAAATCAACCAGAGTTTGATGTGCCTGCTGGAACGACAGTGCGATATGTAGGCTTCTGGTCAGCAGCAACTGGCGGAACATTCTACGGCTATGCAGACGTAACAGATGAAACCTTTACAAATCAGGGGACATATAAGCTCACAAGCATACAATTAGACCTGAACGCATAAATTAGAGATGGAGTAAAAAGTCGATGGGCTGGCTTTCTGGGTGGTCAAAAAGAAAGAAAATAACAATTGACTGCACGAATATTGATTCAGACCTGTCTCATTTTCCACTTCTGGTCATAATCGACGGAGACACGGATATCTTCGGAGAGCTGGGGGCTGGCGACGGGAAAAAGGTTGCCTTTACAACATCAGACGGAGAGACGCAGTTATATGCAGAAATAGAGCAGTTTGACGCAAGCGGGCAGAAAGCCGTCTACTGGGTATCAAAAAGCGGATGGACTATATCAAGCAGCTCTAATACGGAAATATATATCTACTATGACAGCTCTCATGCTGATAACACTAGCTATATAGGTGAGGCTGGCTCAACACCTGCGGCAAACGTATGGGACTCTAATTTTGTGGCTGTTTATCATCTCAGGGAGAGCGGGAACGGGACATCTGGCGAATACAAAGACAGCACATCGAACGGACTCGACGGGACGGGCGGTGCAGGGAATGCCTCTAAAACTCCAGCCCAAACAGACGGAAAAGTATATAAAGCTCAAGACTTCGAGAGCGATGATGACCATTTCATTCGACTTGGAAACAATAGTAAATTTGACTTCACCTCAGCTCTGACGATTTCCTGCTGGATGAAGCCAGAAAGCTATGGCGGGGGAAGTTATGGAAGGCTGATATATAAGCCCGGTGCGTATAGTATTTTTTGGAATTATTCGGATGAAATAAGGTTTAATCTCGTAATCGGAGCATCCGGGAAAAACCTGGATGTCATTATATATGAGACAAACTGGATGTATGTCAGCTTCACTTACGATAAGACCCTCGGCTCCAACAATCAGAAAGCCCTGAAAAATGGCTCGATTGCAGGTCAGAGAAATCAGACTGGAGACATCGATACAAATACCAACAATCTTGACATCGGAAGGGATGGCTGGTCTTTCGATGGCATCATTGATGAGATTAGATTCTCAAACATAGATAGAGGTCTGGCCTGGCACAAGTTTGAATACTATAACATGAACGAGGCTGACCATGAGTTGAGCTGGGGCTCAGAAGAAGAGAAAATAGTAATCGAAGGGACGGCCTCAATCTCCGGCGGGGGCTCGCTTTCAGTAAGCGGTGAAAAAAAAGCCTATGCGTCGGTCTCAATATCCGGGTCAGGTTCTCTCACTGTATCAGGGAAGGCGTTTTCTCCGGTCTTTGAGTTCAGTGTAGACCTGATAAGCGAGTTCAATTATATCGAAAACATCGACGAGGTGAAAAATCATATCATAATAGAGGGAGACGAATACACCATCTATGATGAATTGAGGCGAATTTTGGACGGTTCAGAAATTCAATATACCCTTGATGAGATTCCTGACGGCGATGAATATGGAAAAGTAAAGCTAACAGGAATCAGTGCTGGAAGGATTGTGGTAGCCGGTCTTGATGCAGAGGTTACGGACAGAATGTTCACTGACCCTACGGCGAAAGAGAACATCGAAGCATGGCGTCATTCTTCTGATGCTACTCTCATTGATGGTGGAAAGATATATACAGGTTCAATCGAAACGGATAAACTGAAAGTTGGCTCATCGGCAAATCAGCAGGACACTCTCGATATATTTCAGGGAGAAGATAATACTCAGGTTTTCAGGCTTCGCTCAACTTCAATAGACCATCAGATTACTCAGGGCGGTGGTGAAGGCTATGACTGGGGCACTTATACTGACTGCTATTTTTATATGAGGAAATTCAATGCAGACTGGGGAGGCGTTCATATTGGCTCTTTCACAGAAAGCAATGGAGATGTATCTTTTCAAGTATATGCTGTATATGGCGATGCGGATACTGCGACTGACGGGAATGCAAAAGGAGCAATTAATCTGGCCGCTCTCAGAGGAGACCCTTCTACCCACGGTTATCAGGCCTGTGAGCCCGGAGATAACCTCTTTGTCATTAAATCAAAACCCTATGCTGCATCTTATCAGGCCTTGCTTATCTTGAAGCAAAGCGGGAATCTATATATCAGTGGTTCTTATGAGACTTTTCAACATGAAGATGACCTAAAATTGATAGAAGAGCTTGAAGATATTTTATCGGGAAAAATCAGTAAAAAAGAGATGAAAGAGAAAGATGTTTGTAAGAAGCACAAAGTAGTTCATGTAAGTGAAGTGGATGAAGAAGAGATAGGAGAAGAGGGAAAGATTGTCAAGACTGGCAAAAAGAGAGTGGATAAATTTATAAATGTGCAAGCAAAGGATATGCTCCTCATGGGAGCAATCCGTCAATTAGCAGAGAAAAATCAGGCCTTGGAAAAAAGGCTTAATAAATTGGAGGCAAGAATATGAGCGGAGAGAAAAGAGAGCTTACAAAGGTTCAGCAGTATGCGGTGAAAGCTGCAAGTGATAAGGCAAGGGCGGCGTATAATGAGCTGCAATCTATCCTTGATGCAATAGCTGATGAACTCGGCATAGACAGGAAAAAAGAAAGATGGCGTATAACTGCGGATATGAAGTACTTTGAGCGAATGGATACTCCTGATCTTACAATTTCTAAGAAGAGCGAGGATAAAAAATAATGCCAGTAATCTATGAGAATCCCGATATAACAGAGAAAAAGAAATACAGAGGCGAAGCAGAAGCGTCTCAGGCTGAAAAAGATGCCGTTGGCGGCGAAAAGACACTACAAATCAATAATCATCTTTTCCAGAGTGATGCAGATGCTCAAAACATGGCAGATAGTCTGCTGGCCCGGCTAAAGAACAGAAAACAGTATTTCGAGATTTCGACTGAATTCTGTCCCGTTCCTGTAGAAAGAGGAGACGCAGTCACTGTGATAGAGTACATATCTCCGACAAAATCAATCACACATCAGGGGATAATCAGGCAGGTCAGGCTTTCGGTTACACCTCGAAGCCAGACTCTGACTTTGTTGATAGAGAAATGAATTTCCGTAAATTGATTTGTAGAATTCTCAGCTGTGAGAGATACAGCCCGGACTGTCAAGAACTGGTCAGCTCAGCACAGGAGCTAATAAAAGCCGAATGTGAAAAGAGGGTAAAAAGCATTCTAAAAGAAAAAAAAGCAGAAATATCAAAATTAAGAGATTCTATAAAACTATGGAGAAAAAGATACAATGAAGAGAAGGCAATTCCTAAACGTCCTTCTTACTGCAATATTGAGCGGTGTCCCTTCAATCCCAACAATAAAAAAAACTCTAAGCTAACAGCAAGAGGCAATCAAATATGCTATGAAGACGGAGGAACTATGCCCATAAAGCTGATTGGAGTTTATCGCTGGGAGGCTCTGTGGCGTGAAACAGGAGAACATAACTGTCAATGGAATTGGGGAAAATACTCTCTTGCCTGGTATGAAGAAGAGCTCTCAAAGTATGACTTCAATTATGTTCGTCATGGTGGAATACTGGATACAAAATTTCTCTATGACCACTGCAAGAGGATGAGAGAGCAGAGAAAAATCGTCCAGATAACGGTATTCAGGAATGTGGATGAAGGGGTATTAGTGAGACTTGAAGATATGCCTGATTTAGCGAAACTGGGAAATGTCTTTTTTGACATAAATGAATTTTGTAGAAGTAGCCTAGAGAAAGGCCGTCAGGATATTCGCAAGGCAATAGAAATAATTAATTATCTTGTCGGTAATGGTTGCATAGTATCTGCTGGATCATGGGGAGCAAGCAGATACGGAAGGCAACTCTGTCAAGAGTTTCATGATAGGTGTAATAAACATCAAATAGAACAGCATCATAGAGAATGGACAAGAGAATCGTTCAAAGCACAGCTCATATACAAGAAACCTGTAATCTTTGATGAATATTTTGCTATGAAGAGTCAAATGTCTTTCTCAAAAGTCAGAGAGCTTGCAGAGCTTGTCTTAGAGTTAGGATATGCAGGAGTGGGCTACTACGGATTCAGATTTCCTGGTATTCCAGGGCTTAGGCAATATGACCCATTCGACTACAGAAAGCCTCTTGAATTTTTTGAGTTACTCTGCAAAAAATATAACTAATCTCCCTTTTGCCTATGACCTGGCCGCAGCCAGGTTTCGTCTACTCAAGACTCGTCAGATGGGCTGGCAAGTGCTTTGAATGATAATCCTTTGAAACTGAGAATCCGAATACTCAAGAATGACCTTATCATTTTCAACTAAGATTCTTTTTTTGTCTCTGCCGTAAATCTTAGCATTGAGACCGTAGTGGCTTAGAAAGACATAGTCTTCGTTTTTGTACTTAAATATATCTCTTTTCATTGTCATCCCCTATGATTTCATTCTCAAGCGGTAGAGACGATTGAAACGACGGTCGAGCTCTTCCTCAATAGCTTTTCCGAATGCAGTATCAAGCTCTTTTCTCAACTGTCTCTTCAGTTTTTCCATCTTTGCTTTCTTGAGCGACTCTTCCCTTGCCAAGCGATTTCGCTTAGTGAGTACTTTGATTGTGTCCTGAATCTCTTTATCTGAATGATTCAGGACGTACCTTAAACCGTAATGAAAATTACCCATGAAATCCTCCCTGGATAAAAATTTGAGGGCTATATCCTCTTATTTAACCCTAAACTTTCTTAAAAACCACCAGGTTTTGATAGCGTAATAATATGCCTTAATTTCAGCTGTTACCGTTCCCCAAAAATTCTCTGAGATTTCTAATAGTCTTTGAAAGATGTTCATCCTCTTTCTCCTTTATTTAATCTTTCAAAAGCTCAATTTCCCTTTTATTTTCTTCCAAAAAAGTCTTAACAGATTTTTTCTCTTTAAGTATGTCGTGGAAGCCCGGAGTAATATTTGTTTCTCTTTCTTCAAAAAGCCAGTCTGTTTCTTTGTTACATGCTTTACAATGTCCTTCATCTCCGCAAAAATGCCCTTTCAAATGCATCCCTTCATAATATACTTTGTTTCTGACTTGATACCACAACCATTCGCAAGCCTCCTTTACTGATCCAAAAACAGGACTTTTAGGTAATCGGCCGTGCCAAACATTGCAACCCCTCCAATTCATTAGGTGCCTGTAAAACTGCCCGACCCCATACCACACAAATTTATCTCCTCTATACCTCATTAACTCGAACCATGATAGATTATAACCAGTATCGCCCGATACAAAATAATCATCAAGCTTAACTAGCTCCCATTTCTTGCTAATTCCTTCCTCCTTTTGTTTTCTCATCTCACTAATAATATAAGCTTTCCAACTCTATTTGTCAAGTAATTTTTAAAAAAATTTAAAGAAATAAAAGGTGAAATTTTATTCACCCCAAAAGGTGAGGTCTTTAACTATTTTCGGCTAATCCTTTGTGGATAATTATTTTTTACAATTTTTTTCTTGACAATTTGAGGAACTGTCATTATATTTTATAGCGAGGAGGTGAGCATGAGAACTGGAAACCAAAAAAGACTGACGACCCGGGGTCGGGTTATTGTGAATTTTGAGATTGAGCCTGAATATGACCAGCAGCTGAATGAACTGGCCAAAAAAGCTGATAGAAGCAAGAGTTCGTTAATAAGGATGATATTAAGAGGATACCTCGACAAGCTAAATAGAGTAGACCTTGAAGAGGTTGCACAGAAGTTATAGGGAGTTCCACAGAAGTTATAGTGGAAATGATTTTTAGGGTTGACAAGGAGCGTAGAAATAGCTTAATATGTTCATATACGCATGTTATAATGAAGAAAGGAGCTTGAATAATGGATAATCAATTAATCGGTGAAAAAGAGTACAAATTATGCAAATTTTGCAGAAAGGAGTTTTCACCGAAAGTGGAGTGGCAAAAGTTTTGTTCTACGAAATGCCACAATGCTTATTGGAGAGAAGTATATAGAGAAAAAGCTGCCCTCAATAAGAGGCTTGAGAGAATTGAAAAGAAATTAGGAATTAAATAAAGGAGGTTTAGATGAAGGTAAAAATCAAAGATTTAAAGCCTAATCCGTTCCGAGATATTAAGAATTATCCTATTAATCCAGAAAAGATTGAGAGCCTTAAAAAGTCAATCAATCAGACTGGCTTTTGGGATAATATTCTAGCTCGGAAAAAAGACGGCAAGATTGAGATTGCATATGGCCATCACCGTCTAAAAGTCCTTCAGGAATTATTCAAGCCTGATGATGAGGTGGATATTCCAGTTAAAGATTTGGATGATGCCATGATGATTCGAATTATGGCAAATGAAAATGATGAAAGCTGGGAAACAAGTCCAAAGGTTATTGATGAGACGGTAAGGGTGGCTTATGAATATTTGGAAAAATTTTTTTGTTTAGAAGAGAAAATTCACAAAAATGCTGGAAGGCCAACTCAAATTTTTAAAAAGTTACCAATTCCTGAACATATAGATAAAGACCCTGAGAACGGTTTTAGAAAATCCATTATTGCAAAGCAAATCTCAAACTGGCTTGGGGGCAATTGGAATGAGGAGAAAGTTTACTACGCTCTTGAACGGCTCAACCTGATTGAAGAAGGTGTACTAGATAAGAAGGCAATCGAAAAGCTTCCATTTGATACAGTAGCAAGACGATTTGCAAGAGCGGTAAAGAAGGTTAAAAATATATCTCCAGAACAGCAAAGAAGGGCGGTAGAAAAAATTATAGAGACTCAAGACTTTGGTGAAGAATCGATTGAGCTGGCTGTCTTGGAAGAAAAGCATGGATTCCAAAGGCGAAGGAAGGAGGAAGAAAAAAGATTTGAGGAGTTTCTGAGAGACTGCCGCAGGAAAACGGATAGTCTCATTCAGGATTTCCAGACAATCATTGATTTCAAAAAAGATTTTGACTCTGATTTTTATAATCAAACCTTTGAAAAATGGGATTTAATCGAATCAATCGATAGGCTCATTTTTTGGGCAAAAAAAATAATTGGAGGTGAATCTAATGAAAAAAGGAAGGAAGCCAAGCAAGCTCTTCCAGAACATTTACAATGATTTTATCGAACGGGCAAAAAATGGATGTAAACCTATAAGTTTCTATGAGTTGAGTTATATGTATAATAAAGACTTTCGTGAAATTAAAGAAGTTTGCTACAAGGTTCGTACAAGACTACAGGAAGAAGGAAAATTAAGTCTCATTCGCTTATGGAAAAAAGAGAAAAATAAAAGGCGATTTTGTTATGCTCTCAAACCAAGCAGTGGAAGTAAAGAAGACCAAGCACTTCTCAGGGCTGATTTATTTTTAGATGCCCACCAAATCGAAGGACGTTATAGAAGATTTGAGGAAAGAAAAAATTGTGCGTTCAGTACCAAAGCTCTTCCTAAAAGGGATAAAAAACAGTTTCTATTATTCTCTGATAGAAAATAAAAAGACAATTCAAAAAAAAATAAGCCCTGCTATCAGCTCTCTTAGGGGGGGGTTATGCAGGGCGAAAGGAGGTTTCAATTGAAAGATAATGAAAAGGAGCAAAAAAGTCAAGGCTTGCAGCAGCTTAATGGCGAGAGTGAGATGCCTGCGGTCTCTGTCCCGGAAGAAGAGAGCATCATCAACATCACACAGCAGATTGACCAGGTAGAGCAGAACATTGAATTTTTCAAAAAGGTCAGAACTCTATCACTCTCTCTCACGAATCACAAAGACTGGCTGTTTCAGGATGACTCTCTCTATCTCATGGACTCTGGAGCTGAGAAGATTGCTATAGCCTGGGGCATTCATATCAAGTCAGACACACCAAAGCTTGAATGGCATGAGGACAAGAAAGGCCGCTATTATCAGTTCGTCGTTCACGGACAGGCGCTCTCAAGGAAGCTGAACCGCTATGTTGAAGATATCGGTACATGTTCTCAACGTGACAAGTTTTTTGGTACCGTGAACGGCAAGCTGCTGCCGATTGAGGACGTAGACATGAACATGATACGCAAAAAAGCGGTGACAAATCTCTACAACCGCTTAATCAAGCGGCTGGCTGGTCTGGTCAATATCACTGAGGATGAACTCAAGGCTGCTGGTATTAACGTAAGCAAGATTGCAAGGGTGAAATTCAAAACGGGCAAGAAGAAAGAAGAGAGAAAGCTATCAGAAGAAGCACTGAAAAGAAGAGAAAAGCTCTGGAACATATGTCTTGAGCTGGCTGCTGGAGATGAGCAAGAGGCACTTGCTAAGCTTACCAGATTCAGCAGCTTTACCGTCAACAAAAAGAC
>Ga0190336_1000018_pt1 | contig 37653 bp, 36 predicted proteins | sample 487204910_MG_FD_161651 | JGI IMG/M metagenome (GOLD analysis project Ga0190336, IMG submission 161651) | Hydrothermal vent sediment bacterial communities from Southern Trench, Guaymas Basin, Mexico - 4872-04-9-10_MG | ecosystem: Environmental > Aquatic > Marine > Hydrothermal vents > Sediment ...
TGTGAGCACCTAAAGCATGAACTATATCTTCTAAAACACAAGGGCGACGGGATAATAAAGCAATTATCTCTTCTCTCAAGTTTAATAATTCTGCTCTTTCCTCAATAGGGCGTTTAAAGTCAACCACAATTTCAGCCTTTGGGCCTAGTTTTTCCTTAATTTCTTCTAAATCCTTTTTTGTCAATGGCTCAACTCCTCTTTCAGCAGGCGGTCGCACAACCGTATTTAACTGAATTTTCTCAGGGGATATTTCTTCTAATACTTTATGTAAGGCTTCTATTTCAACCTCAGTATCATTTACACCTCTAACAAATAAGATTTCTAGCCAAATTTGCCCTTTATATTTTCTTCTAAATCCTTTAAGGCCATTAATAATAGTCTCTAATTTTAATAATGGATGTGGACGGTTTATCTTCTTCCAGGTTTTTATAAAGACTGTATCTAAGGATGGTAAAACCACATCTGCTTTAAGTAAGGCATTGACTATTTCTTCTCTCCATAATAAAGAACCATTGGTTAAAACAGCCAAAGGTGCCTTATTTAAATTTTTCACAATTTCCACAATTTGGGCCAAATTAGCATTTAAAGTGGGTTCACCTGAGCCACCAAGAGTAATAAAGTCCACAGGAGGATGATGGTTAGCAAAAAATGTATCTAATTCTGCCTTTATTTCCTTTGCACTCATATAGGCAGCTGGTTTATCCTTTAAATGTGTTGTGCGTCCTAATTCACAATAAATACAATCATAGGTGCAGGTCTTAAAGGGTATTAAATCTATTCCCAATGAATGACCCAATCGCCGTGAAGGCACAGGTCCAAAAAGGTATTTCATTTAACTTTTTATAAAACAACCCATAAGACTTGTCAATTATAAAAAATAAAACGAAAAATTAAGGTTGGCAAGAAAGAAAACTTCTTTTTTCGCCTTCTTCAATTAAAATAAAAATTGATCGAAATTTTATCCAAAAATCAATCCGGATTTTGGGAAACAGGTGACATTGAAAAATCTTATATTTTTGTTTAAGTTAATACTATATGAAAAAACTCTTTAAGTTTAGGTATCATAGCCCTTCAGCCCAGGATACTTTAAGAATAGGCAAGAAGATAGGCGAACTTGCTCAAAAAGGGGATGTGATTCTCCTTTGTGGTGATTTAGGAACAGGAAAGACTTGGTTGACTAAGGGGATAGCTAAGGGATTAGGGGTGCCTAAAAATTATCCCATTACTAGCCCTAGTTTTGTCTTTGTGCATGTTTATCCGGGGTGTTTTCCCCTTTATCATATTGATTTATATCGGTTGGAAAAAGATGTAGATTGGTCATTGTTGGGTTTAGAAGAATACATTTTCTCTGAAGGAGTAACTGTTATAGAATGGGCTGAGAAAATGCCTGCTTCGCTTTTGCCTCCTCAGTATTTAAAAATTTATATCTATTTTAGTAATGAAGGGAGAGATTTAGAGTTTGTTACTAATATTGCATACTTCAAACAGATAGGTTACTATCTAAAAAATTGAGGAAGGTTGAAAAATGCTAGTTGTGCAGAAATACGGGGGCACTTCGGTAGGTAGTATTGAGCGGATTAAAAATGTGGCTAGAAAGTTGGCCCGATTTTATCAGGAAGGACATCAATTGGTAGTAGTGGTTTCTGCTATGGCTGGTGAGACCGATAGATTGATAAATCTTGCTTATCAAATGACAAACAACCCTGATCCTAGAGAATTGGATGTCTTGTTGGCTACTGGAGAACAAAGCTCTGCTGCCCTTTTGGCTATGGCTCTTAAAGATATGGGTTATCCTGCTACTTCTTTGGTAGCCTTTCAAGCTAGGATTTTTACAGATGATGCTTTTGGGCGAGCACGCATAGATGAAATTGACTGTGCTCGGTTAAAAAAAGAATTGGAAACAGGTAATATTGTGATTGTTGCTGGTTTTCAAGGTATTGATAGACATGGAGATATTACTACTTTGGGACGAGGGGGTTCAGATACTACTGCCGTAGCTTTAGCCGCTGCCTTAAAAGCAGATATATGTGAGATTTATACTGATGTGGAGGGTGTGTTTACCGCAGACCCAAGGATATGTTCAGATGCCAAAAAAATTAATAAAATTTCTTATGATGAAATGATGGAACTGGCTAGTCTTGGGGCTAAAGTGCTTCAAATTCGCTCAGTGGATGTAGCCAAAAAATATAAAGTCCCAGTTCATGTCCGTTCATCTTTTATAGAACAGGAGGGAACGATGGTGGTAGATACCGATGCTGAAATGGAGAAGGTAATTGTGACCGCGGTAACTTACAATAAAGACGAGGCTAGAATTACAGTAAGGGGTGTTCCAGATAGACCTGGCATTGCTGCCCAGCTTTTTAAACCTATTGGAGAAGCAGGTATTGTGGTAGATATGATTATTCAGAATACGAGTGAAGAGGGCATTACTGATATGACTTTTACTGTGCCTAAGATAGATTTTAAAAAAGCCTTAGAGATTGCGCGTCAGGCAGCCAATAAGATTGGTGCTGAAAGAGTGCTAGGAGATGAACATATTGGTAAAGTTTCTATTGTAGGAGTGGGTATGCGGAATCATCCTGGAGTGGCCGCCAGAATGTTTCAATCTTTAGCTAATGCTGGTATTAATATTCTTATGATTAGCACTTCAGAAATAAAAGTTTCTTGTGTAATTGATGAGAAAGAGGTAGAAAGAGCAGTGCAAGTATTACATAAAGCCTTTGATTTAGGGGAAAATGCCTAAAGTAGAAATTTACGATACTACCTTAAGAGACGGAACACAGGCAGAAAATTTTAATTTGCAATTAGAAGATAAGTTAAAAATCGCCCAAAAACTGGATGAAATAGGAGTAGATTACATTGAAGGAGGTTGGCCTGGGTCTAACCCCAAAGATATTCATTTTTTTAGTAGAATTAAAAATTATCATTTTAAAAAGGCCCAAATTGTGGCCTTTGGTAGCACTCACCATCCCCAAAAAATACCTCAAACAGACCCTAATCTTAAAACATTAATAGAGGCAAAAACTGAAGTAGTAACTATCTTTGGAAAAAGCTGGGATTTGCATGTAAAAGATGCCTTAAGAATTTCTTTAGAGCGAAATTTAGAGATTATTTCTGACTCCCTGGCCTATCTGCGGTCACATGTAAAAAAACTTTTTTATGATGCTGAACACTTTTTTGATGGGTTTAAAGATAATCCTGAATATGCTTTAGCCACTATCAAAAAAGCCATAGAGGCTGGTGCTGATTGTATTATTTTTTGTGATACCAATGGAGGAACGCTTCCCTTTGAATTAGAAACTATTATATCTCAAGTGAAGTCAAAATTTCCCAATATTTCTTGGGGAATCCACGCTCACAATGATGCTGGGACAGCAGTGGCCAATAGCCTTATGGCAGTTCATTTAGGAGCCACTCAAGTGCAAGGCACTATTAATGGTGTGGGTGAAAGATGTGGCAATGCTGATTTATGTTCTATTATTCCTGCTTTAAAACTCAAAATGGGTATTGATTGTGTTACTGATGAACAATTAGCTAAACTCACCTCTGTTTCCAGATATATAACAGAATTACTCAACATTGCTCATCCTCCTTATCTCCCCTATGTAGGCCGTAGTGCCTTTGCTCATAAAGGTGGTGTTCACGTCAGTGCAGTAAAGAGAAATCCTCAAACTTATGAACATATTCCTCCTCAAAAGGTGGGAAATATAAGGCGTATTCTCATCTCTGAGCTTTCAGGAAAAAGCACTATTTTAAGTAAGGCCAAGGAATGGGGTATTGATTTAGAGAGTGAAGACCCAGAAGTTCAAAAAATTTTGCAAGAATTAAAAGACTTAGAAAATCAAGGATTTCAGTTTGATGTAGCTGAAGAATCCTTTAAACTGAGAATTTATAAGGCACGAGGGGAATTAAAAAAACATTATTTCCGGCTTCTCACTTATAGAGTGCATGACTATAATACTTTAGATGGGAGACCTATTGCTGAAGCAGAAGTTTGGGTGGAGGTAAAGGGGAGAGAAAGGCATGCTATTTCTTTAGGTATGGGGCCGGTAAATGCCTTAGATAGGGCATTGAGAAATGCCTTAGAGGAGTTTTATCCAAGGTTAAAGGAAATGAGTTTGATTGATTATAGAGTGCGGGTTTTACCTGAAACATCTGGCACTGAAGCTAAAGTTAGGGTGTTGATTGAATCAAGGGATAAAGAATGTGTATGGCGGACAGTAGGAGTATCACATGATATTTTAGAAGCTAGTCTCCAAGCCTTATTAGATAGTATTGTCTATAAACTTTTCCTAGATGAACATAGAGAAAAGTGTTAACTATTTAATCGTTACCTTTAATTAATTTAAACATGGACCCCAAAACTTTACAGGATTTGGGTTTTTTCCAGATACTTGAATGTATTTCTACCTATACCCATTCTGCCCCTGGAAGGGCTGTGATAGGTTCCTTAAGACCTATTGTGGATATGGATATACTTAAACAGAGGCTTGAATGTGTGAGAGAAATTAAGGGCTTGCTCTGGGATAAAAATTTGCCCCGTCCTAGCATTCCGGATATTTCTTTTATATTACCAAAAACTAAAGTGGAAAATGATTTCCTTTCCCCTGCAGAAATCCTTTTGGTAGCTGAGCATTTAAGCATGGTAAATAAAATTTATAGTTATTGGCAACAAAAGGAAAAGGAGTGTCCTAAAATAAATACTCTTATTAGTCAACTTCACTTATTGCCAGAGGTTTTACATCAAATAAAAAAGACCATTGATGTTCAAGGAGAGATAATAGATACTGCCAGTATTACCTTAAAGAAAATAAGGAAGAGCATTCAAAGATTAAAAACAAAGATAAAAAATCTCCTCCATGAGCTTTTGAATACAGCCCAATACAGTTCATATTGGCAAGAAAAAATCATTTCCGTGCATAATAATCGTTATCTAGTCTCTGTTAAAAGCAAATATCAATCTTTTATCAAGGCCATTGTGCATGATTATTCTCGCAGTAAAGCTACTTGTTTTGTAGAGCCATTGGAGATATTACCTTTGAATAATCAGTTGCAACTTCTTATAGAAGAAGAACAAGAAGAGAAAAAAAGAATTTTGTTGGAACTTACACATATCATTGGTCATCATTGTGAAAGTCTTTTGCAAAACCAAAAATTGATAGCCTTATTGGATACTTATATGGCTATTGCTCAGTATGCTTTAGAATTTGACGGTGCGTTTCCTAGATTTACTGATAAAATTTATTTTAAAAAGGCTTATCATCCTATCCTTCTTTGGAAAGAAAGAAAAGAAAGGCAGGGTAGGGCAGTTCCTGTTGATTTAAAACTTTCTCCTCCTGCTAAAGTCTTAATTATTTCTGGTCCAAATGCTGGAGGAAAAACCATGGCTTTAAAAACCATGGGTATCTTGGTTTTGATGTTGCAAACAGGGATCCCTGTGCCTACTGAGGAAGCTTCTTTACCTATTTTTAACAAAATTTTTAGTGATATAGGGGATGACAAGGCGTTAGAATATCAGATGAGCACCTTTTCAGCCCATTTAAAGCGCCTCCAAGAGATTTTAAATGCCATACAAGACCATACCTTAATATTGATTGATGAAATAGGAAGAGGAACAAATCCTAGTGAAGGTAGTGCCTTGGCTATGTCCTTTTTGGATACCTTCAAGGCAAAGAAGGCATGGACTATAGTAACTACCCATTATGAAGGATTAAAGGCCTATGCCCTTCAGAAGAAGGATGCCCTAAATGTGGCTGTAGGTATTGAGTCTAAAACCCTAAGGCCTACTTATCAGTTATTATATAACACTATGGGCATGAGCTGTGCTTTAAAAATAGCAGAGAGAATGGGAATAGAAAAAGAGATTTTAGAAAAGGCTCAAGGGTATTTAAGGGAATGGGATGGGAATATACATTTTTCACTCCAAGAAATATTAAAAAGTAAAGAGGAATTGATGACCAGAAAGGAGTATCTTTTAAAACTTCTTTCTGGCCTTGTGGCATTGAAAGAGAAAGAGAAGAGGTTGCTTAAGGAAATAGAAGAAAAGAAGTGGGAAATTTATCTTAAAAAAGAAAAAAATATTAATTCCCTATTGCAAGAGGTGGAGCAAACAGTTAAAGTTATCCGTAGGCAAAAAAGGGATAAAGAAGAAGATATAAAGCTACTAGAGGCACAAAGACAGCGTTTAATACAGGTTAAAAAAAGTTTTTTGACTTTTCCTCCATCTAGAACAGAATTAGAGCCAAAACCAAATGATTGGGTAAAGCTTTCTTATCGTTTCAATCATAAAATAGCTCAGGTAAAACGGGTAGAAGGAGAAATGGTTGAAGCAATTGTAGGGACGTTACGGTGTCAGGTGCCTAAGTATGAAATAGAAGAAATTATTGGCAAAGCTCCTCTTTTGTCCCAAGGTATAAATATACATGCTCATACTAAGCCTAAAACAGAGCTAAACTTGTTGGGTAAACGGGTAGATGAGGCCTTATGGGAAGTAGAAAAGGCTATTGACAAAGCTGCTTTATATGGTTTAAAGCAAATGCGGATTGTGCATGGTTTAGGAAGCGGACAGTTACGGGCTGCTATTCGTAAGTATTTAGAGACACATCCTCAAGTGGCAGTTTTCAAAGATGCCTTGCCTAAAGAAGGTGGTCAAGGAGTGACCATTGTGGAAATAGAAACATGAATATTACCTAAGGGGATAATATGTCCCATATTCCTCCACAATTTATAGAAGAGGTTAAAAATGTAGCTAGTATTGTAGAAATAATAGGTGAATATGTTTCTTTACGTAAAAGAGGTAAGAATTATGTTGGTCTATGTCCTTTTCACCAAGAAACAGCACCTTCTTTTACAGTAAGTGAAGAAAAACAGCTTTTTTATTGTTTTGGTTGTGGGACAGGAGGCAATGTCTTTACCTTCTTGATGAAGTATAAACAGTGTAGTTTTTATGAAGCAATAGAAGAAGTAGCTCAGCATTACGGTATTCCCTTACCCAAAGAGAAGGTTTCACCCGAAGAAGATATTTATTACAAAAAGAGAAAAAACCTCTTGACCCTCTATCAATGGGTGGCAGAGTTTTATCATCACTGTCTCCTTCAAAATCCTGAGGCTCAAAGGGCAAGAGAATACCTTTCAAAAAGGGATATTGGCAAAGATACCGTAGTTACCTACCTTTTAGGTTATGCTCCTCCCCGATGGGATGCCCTTACCAACTTTTTGCAACAAAAAGAAATAGATTTATCTTTAGCTATAGAGGGGGGTTTACTCGGTAAGTCAGAGAGTGGGAAAATCTATGATAGATTTAGAGGGCGCATTATTTTCCCCATCTTTGACCTGCGAGGTAATGTCATTGCTTTTGGGGGTAGGGTTTTGGATGATACCCTACCTAAGTATATCAACTCTCCTGAAACCCTGATTTATAAAAAGGGATTTAACCTTTATGGTGCCCATGTGGCTAAACAATGGTCTCAAAGGGAAGAAAAAGTATTATTAGTAGAAGGCTATTTTGATTTATTAAGTTTACACGCCTGCGGTATTAGATATGCAGTGGCGAGCTTAGGAACAGCCTTGACCACACATCAAGCAAAAATTTTGAAAAGCTTGGCTCCTAAAGTGATTTTGGTCTATGACGCAGACGCTGCAGGTCAAAAGGCGGCTATTAGAAGTCTGTCTATTTTGCTTAAGGAAGATTTAGAAACAGATATATTATTGTTACCAGCAGGGGATGACCCTGATAGCTTTGTGCAGAGAGAAGGCAAAGAGGCAATGCTTTTACTATTACAACAAACCCAGGGGCTTTTAGACTGGTATTTAAAAAAAGGTGAAAAAGAAACTAAAAAAGACTTAAATCAAAGGTATCAATTTATCCAAGAGGCCTTAAATATAATTTCTCTTATAAAAAATCCTTTAACTCAATCTTATTATAGAGATAAAATTTGCCAACTATTCCATATAGAACCTTCTTTATTGCTAAATTTGAATAAAAAAAGCAAATCTTCTGGAGCTATGCAAGAAACATTTAATTTAGAAGAGACCCTACCTATTTTTGAAAAAAATGTAGTCAAATTCTTACTTCATTACCCTCAGTATATTTCTTGGTTTGACTTAGATAAATTATCCTCAGAGATTAAACATTCTGAGCTGGCTTTGCTTTTAGAAAAGATAGTAAAATCTTACCAAGAGAAGGGTAAGGTGGATGTTAAAGATTTGATGTTAGAATTAGATCCATCACTCCAAAAGTTCATAGCACGCTGGGTTTTAGAAAGAGATAAATCTGCTAATCCTGAAGAAATAGCCCATGGTCTTTTACGTCAACTCCAAGAGAGAGAGTTTAAAGGACTATTGAAAGATATAAAAGAAGCCGAAGAAAATGGAGATTGGCAGAGATTGTCTCTGCTTTTAAGACAAAAAAATAAATTTGCTTGTAATTTAAAAAAGGGTAGGGAGCCTCTTTATGAATAAAGAAAAAGATTTATTTCAAAAGATTAAAAGCTTAATTTCTCAGGGTAAAGAAAAGGGGTATCTTACCTATGAAGAATTGAATAAAGTTTTGCCCCAAGACATGGGTTCTGAGAGTTTCCAAGATGCCCTGATGGTTTTTGATGAAATGGAGATTGACATAGTAGAGATCCCTCCACTGCCGCCAAATGGGTTATCTCAAAACCAACCTCCTGAGGATCAAGAATTCAGATTTTTCACTGAAGAGAAAATGATGCCTGATCTTTTATCTATTGAGAGGACATCCTCCATGGATCCCGAAAGATTATACTTAAAAGAAATGTCAGAAATTCCCTTATTAAGTAGAGAAGAAGAGATAAAAATAGCCAAGGAATGTGAAAAAGGAGAAGAGGAGGTTTTAAAGGCATTAGCGGATTTTCCCATAGCCCTTCAACAGATTTTGAAATTAAGGGAATGGTTAAAAAGAGGAGATAAAACGATCAAGGAGGTAGTGAGGGATTTAGATGAAGATGAAGAAAGAGAGGAAGAAATAGAGAAGAAAAGACAAGAAGTGATTACCATATTAAATGAAATAGCAGCTACTGAGAAACAAAATGAAAAATTAAGGCGATTTTTAAGAAATAATGAGCTTAATGAAGAAAAACGTTTGTATATAGAGCAAAGACTGAAATATAACAAAAAGTGCCTGTGTCTATATTTGAGGGCCCTCAGATTAAATAGGAAACAGCTTTACAACATTGTTAATCAATTAAAACAAATTATGCATGAGATAGAAGTTTATGAGACTGAGATAGCCCAGTGCATTTTAAAGACCGGTCTATCGAGAGAAAAATTGAAAAAACTTGTGGGATACTTAAAAAAATATCCCTATAAGAGAAAAGAAATTGCAGAGAATTTAAATGTAAGTTTGAATGAGTTGGAAATTATAGAACAGAAAGTTAAGAAATGGCAAAGAGGGTTGAGGCGGATAGGGAATGAACAGGCAGGCACTTCAATTAAGAAGTTAAGAGTAGTTTTACGACGGATTAAGAAAGGAGAGCAAAAGATCCAAAAAGCAAGGAGAAAACTTGTAGAAGCTAATTTACGCCTAGTGGTGAGTATTGCCAAAAAATATACTAATCGAGGTTTACATCTCTTGGATTTAATTCAAGAAGGAAATATTGGTTTAATGAAGGCAGTAGAGAAATTTGAATATCAGCGGGGTTACAAATTTAGCACTTATGCTACCTGGTGGATTAGACAAGCCATTACTAGGGCTATTGCTGACCAAGCTAGAACAATTCGTGTTCCTGTGCATATGATTGAGACCATAAATAGATTAATTAAAGTTACTAGGTTACTAATTCAAGAAAAGGGACGTGAGCCTACTCCTGAAGAAATTGCAGAAAAGATGGAATTCCCTTTAGAAAAAGTGAACAAAATTTTAAGAATTGCTAAAGAACCTATTTCTTTGGAAACACCAGTGGGTGAAGGTGAAGATACCTTTTTAGAAAGTTTTATTGAAGATAAAAGAACAATACCTCCGGAAGAAGCAGTAATTAAGATGGATTTAGCCCAGCATACACGGCAAGTTCTTTCTACCTTGACTCCCAGGGAGGAGAAGGTTTTAAGAATGCGTTTTGGCATTGGAGAGAGAGCAGACCACACTTTAGAAGAAGTAGGAAGGTTTTTTGCGGTAACCAGAGAAAGGATTAGGCAGATAGAAGCAAAAGCCTTGCGCAAGATAAAACACCCTAGCCGGAGTAAATTCTTAAAAAGTTTTTTAGAGAGGTAACATGAAGATCACCAAAAAAGAAGTGGCGCATATTGCTGAGTTGGCACGGCTTTCTTTTTCTGGAAAAGAAATGGAATTATTCACGGAACAGCTTAATCAGATTTTGGTTTATATGGAGAAACTAAATGAAATAGATACTAGTGAAATAAAACCTACTTATCATGCCCTGGATTTAATAAATGTATTTCGTGATGACCAGATAGAACCTTCATTAAGCACTCAAAAGGTGTTATTCAATGCCCCCCAATCAGATAAAGATATGGTGACTGTACCTAGGATAATTTAAACATAATAGCTTCTTCTAGATACTATATTAAATTCTTATTTTGCATAAATCACAGAATACTTAATTTGATTATTATTCTTGAGCATCTTCTCAAATAGAAGCATAAGTAGTAAATTAAAATTACAATAATGCAAAAGACAGGAATTGCCCATTTACCACTTCATGGCGGAAAAGCACCGGCCTGGTTGTTTCAACGTATGGTTAAGCTGGCGCGAGAGATTTTATATATTCTTTGCTTAGAATATGGCAGGAAAGAGGTTTTACACCGTATTTCTGACCCCTTTTGGTTTCAGGCCTTAGGTTGTGTTCTTGGTTTTGATTGGCACAGCAGTGGTATCACTACCACGGTATGTGGGGCTATAAAGGAGGCTTTAAAGGATGTAGGTAAGGAGTTGGGGATATTTGCCGTTGGAGGGAAGGGTAAAACAGCTATTAAGACGCCTATTGAATTAGATAGGATTGGCAATTTCTTCAGCTTAAATGTTTTCCCTTTGATTTATGCCAGTAGACTGACAGCCAAGGTAGATAATGTGGCCTTACAAGATGGGTATCAACTTTATCATCATAGCTTGTTTTTTACTATAGAAGGTCAATGGTGTGTGGTCCAGCAAGGGATGAATCCCATGTTAAAATATGCTCGCCGCTATCACTGGTTAGGTGAAAGAGTAAAAAGTTTTGTTTGTGAACCCCACTATGCTATTTGTGCGGAAAAAAAAGAAGCGTTTGTATTAAATTTAGTGGCCAAACGAAGTGAAGCTACGCGCCAAAATAGCGTAGTTTTATCTCAAGAAAATCCAGAAAAGATTTATAAACAATGGGAAAAAATTAGTGTGCTTAAATTACCTTCTAGGCACTATCTTTTAACAAAGGATATCAATCCTCAAAGATTGAAAAGAAACTTAATAAAGGTTTATCATACTTCTCCAAAAGATTTTGAAACTTTATTGAGTATAAAAGGGGTAGGTCCTAAAACTATACGTGCTCTAGCCTTGATTTCAGAAATTATCTATGGAGCCAAACCTAGTTTTAAAGATCCCGCTCGTTTTGCCTTTGCTCACGGTGGAAAGGATGGACATCCTTACCCCGTAAACAGAAAAATTTATGACCAAAGTATTGAGATTTTAAAAGAAGCTGTTAATTTATCCAAGATTGGATATTCAGAAAAAATAAAGGCATTAAAAAGATTACACAATTTTTATAGGGGGATGTAATGAATGAATGGATTGGAAAGGGGAAAGAATATTTAGCCCAAAAAGACTACCATAAAAGTATTGATGCCTTTTCTAAAGCGATTGAAGAAGGAGAAAATACACCAGAAGTGCATTTAAGTAGAGGAATAGCCTATTTTATGATTTCAGATTATGAAAAGGCCAAGGCCGATTTTGATCAGGCTATTGAGTTAAATCCAGATTATTTTCGTGCCTATTATAATCGGGGATTAGTCTTCTACAGCCTCAAGGAATATTGGAGGGCCATTAGCGATTTTAATAAAGCGGTGAAACTCAATCCTAAATACGCAGCGGCATATTTGGCTAGGGCTAAGGTTTATATGGCCTTAGGTAAGGAAGAAAAGGTGGATGAAAATCTAAAAATGGTCATAAGGTTAGGAGAGGCCCGGTTCCAAACTTCCTGGAATGTATATGATTCCCGGACAATAGAAGAAAAAGTTCAGGAGATCAAAGAGAGTTTGAAGAAAGATTGAGGAATATTTTTGAAAAACTCCTTTAACCAAAAATTTTTAGGACTTTTGCAGGAGCTTTTTTGATGTTTGTCGTTTCACCATTTAGGCGCAATGGCTCAATGCAGAATGCAAATTGAAAAATGCAAAATCGCCTTCTGTTAAATTGGAACGTTAGCACGTTTACACGTTTGCACGATGAGACGTCCTTAGTGCGTGGTGCTTAGTCTCTAGTCAATTCTAGTTTTCTTTTTGATTGAGGCAATGAAGTTGTTTAATTTGACGCCTAGCTTATCAAGGTTTGGCATTACAAAGTTGCAAGTTAGAAAGTTATGAGTTGTTTTTCAAAGACTTAAGGTATTTAATAAAGCCGTTAACACGTTAGAACGTTTATTGAGAAGGAGTTTTAATTATAAGGTTTTTGAAATAATCTTTGTAAAATCCTCTATCCCTGGTGAGGAATATATTAGATTGAAGCAATGCAAATGCACCAATGATAAAATCGGTTATAATATGCTGTCTATTAGAAATTTTGGTTCCACATCGTTCACAAAAAACTTCTTGAATTTTACCACAGTTGGAACACTGTAATCCTTTTTTCTTTCTTCTAAAATAAAGTTTCCACATCTCACCAGCTAAATAAAGTGCTTTTTTATTGGTAGGAATAAGTTTTACACCAGTATCTTCTAAAAAAAATTCTAGGTCTTCATATTTTTTAAATTGAGAGGAAAGCTCTGCGTAAACTACTTCGTTAATTATAATAGAACCCTTTTGAATAGCTTCATCTAATAATTGTTTGGATTTTAAACAAAATTTTGTTTTAGGAATTAGTATATCTAAAAGTATGTTAGTGTCTACTGAAGTAATCATCTTCCTCTTAGGTTTTCTATAATTTCATCAGGAGATTGCCCTTTTTTATCTTTTAAATATCCTATCCATTTATCAAAAGGAGATTTTTCTATACTTTTTTTAATGTAGATAAGACCATCTTTTTCCTCAAAATAGACTTCTTTCCCTGGTTCAAGGCCTATTTTTTCCCTTATTTCCTTAGGAATAGTTAACTGCCCTTTGGATGTTATTTTTGCTTTTAGTCTCATTTTCTTACTCCAAAGTAAGAATTAAATTTCTTACATCTATTTTAAATAAAATTATCTTTTTGTCAAGTGGAACGTTAGAATGTTGGAAATGGGAATTGGAAATTGGGAAATGGGAACTGGGAATTGGGAATTTCTATTTTCTTAACTGTATTTTGTAGGTTTGAACCTAATTCCATATTACCTTTTGACAATTGTTACAAAGGAGTTATAATCTTTACCTATTTCGGGTTGAAGGAGGATTAATGGGAAGTTTAGAAGATACCTTTCCACGTATTAAGAGATTACCACCCTATGTATTTGCGGTGGTAGATCAGTTGAAAATGGAGGCTAGGCGCCGCGGAGAGGATATTATTGATTTAGGGATGGGAAATCCGGATTTGCCTACCCCTAAACATATTGTGGATAAGCTTATAGATGCAGCCCAAAAACCTCGTAATCATCGCTATTCTGCCTCAAGAGGTATTACTAAACTTAGAGAGGCTATCGCTAATTGGTATAAAAGGCGTTATGATGTAAATATTGACCCAGAATCTGAGGCGGTAGTGACCATTGGAGTTAAGGAAGGTTATTCCCATCTTATGTTGGTTTTACTAGGGCCAGGTGATATGGCCTTGGTTCCTAATCCCACTTATCCTATCCATAGTTATGCAGTGGTGATTGCCAATGCAGATGTGCGAAGTATTCCCTTAACCGAGGAACATGACTTTTTTGAAGAGGTTGTGCGGGCAACCAAAGAGGCCTGGCCTCGTCCTAAGTTGTTGGTGCTTTCTTTTCCTCATAATCCAACCACGCGTATAGTAGATTTGGCTTTTTTTCAAAAAGTAGTGGATTTTGCTAGAGAGCATAAAATATGGGTCATTCACGATTTTGCTTATGCAGACTTAGCTTTTGACGGCTATATACCTCCCAGTTTTTTACAGGCAAAGGGAGCAAAGAGAGTAGGGGTAGAGTTTTTTAGTATGTCAAAAAGTTACAATATGCCTGGTTGGAGAGTAGGTTTTTGTGTGGGAAATAAAAAGATTATTTCTGCTTTAACCCGGATTAAGAGTTATTTGGATTATGGTATTTTTCAACCTATCCAAATTGCTTCTATTATTGCTTTAAGAGATTCCCAAGAGTGTGTTCAAGAAACTGTGAGGATTTATAAACAAAGACGGGATGTCTTAATAGAAGGACTAAACCGCATTGGTTGGAAGATAGAAAAACCAAAGGCAACTATGTTTGTCTGGGCTAAAATTCCTGAAAGATTTCAACATTTAGGCTCAGTGGAATTTTCTTTAAAATTGATTCGAGAAGCTCAGGTGGCCGTATCTCCAGGTGTGGGTTTTGGCGAATATGGAGATGGATATGTGCGTTTTGCCTTGGTGGAGAATCCGCAACGCATCCGTCAGGCCATTCGTGGACTGAGGAAAGTCATTTAAAGAGGATAAAGGTGGATGCTATTAATATTGGTTTGATTGGATTGGGTACAGTAGGCACAGGAGTGGTCAAGATACTTAGGAAAAATAGAGACTTATTATTAAAAAAATTAAATGTGCCCTTAATATTAAAGAAAGTGGCATATAAAAACCTCTCCCGCCCCAGGACGGTAGATTTAAGCGGTATAGAAATAACAAATGCTGAAGAAATAATTAATGACCCTGAAATTAATATTGTCATAGAACTCATAGGGGGATATGAGCCTGCCAAAACTTATATTTTAACGGCCATTAAGAAGAGAAAGCATGTGGTTACTGCTAATAAGGCATTACTTGCCTTATATGGTGAAGAGATTTTTAAAACCGCTATGGAATATGGAGTAGATGTGGCCTTTGAAGCCAGTGTCGGTGGGGGTATTCCTTTGATTAATGGAATAAAAGAGGGTCTAGTAGGAAATAACATTCTTTGTATGTTTGGCATTTTAAATGGAACAGCCAACTATATTCTTACCAAGATGACCAAAGAAGGAGTGGCTTTCAAAGAGGCACTGAAGGAGGCTCAGGAAAAGGGATTTGCGGAGGCTGATCCCACCTTTGATATAGAAGGGATTGATACCGCTCATAAATTGACTATTTTACTCAGTTTGGTTTATGGCATTCCTATAAACTTTGAACAGATTTATATTGAAGGTATAGGTAATATTGACCCCCTAGATATCCAGTTTGCTCAGGAATTTGGTTATAGGATTAAACTATTGGCTGTTTCTCGCCAGACAGCCAAAGGGATTGAAAGTAGAGTCCACCCTACGATGATTCCGATTGAACACTTATTAGCTAATGTTAATGGCGCTTATAATGCCCTTTTAGTCCGAGGAGATGCCGTAGGAAATATCCTTTTTTATGGTTTGGGGGCAGGAATGATGCCAGCAGGGAGTGCAGTAGTAAGTGATGTGGTAAGTTTATCCCGAAACTTAATCAAGGGTATTACTCAGAGAGTGCCGCTACTTTCTTATTTACCAGAAAAAAGAGAAAAAAAACCTATTTTATCCATAGATGAGCTGATTTGTAAGTATTATTTTCGTTTTTCCGCGGTAGATAAGCCAGGCGTGCTTTCTAAAATTTCAGGTATATTAGGTAATTATGACATTAGTATTGAATCAGTGATGCAGAAGGGAAGAAAGATAAATGGACAAGTGCCGATTGTGATGTTGACCCATGAAGCAAAGGAGGCCAATGTTAAGGCGGCCCTTAATGAGATAGAGAAAATAGAGGTAGTGAAAGCAAAACCAGTTTTTATAAGAATTGAAAATGACTTAAGGATAGAGTGATGTCTAAATATATTGTTTTAGTGGGTGATGGTATGGGAGACTACCCTTTAGAGACACTGGGTGGAAAAACACCATTAGAGGCTGCCCATACACCCAATATGGACTTTATAGCCTCTAATGGAGTATTGGGGTTAGTAGAGACGGTTCCAGATGGAATGCCTCCAGGAAGTGATATCGCTAATATGAGTCTTTTGGGTTTTGACCCCAAAAAATATCATACTGGGAGAGGACCTATTGAAGCAGCCAGTTTGGGCATAAAGGTCAATCCAGAAGACATCATTTTCAGATGCAATCTTGTTAGCTTAGGTAAGAAAGAGGGCGCTATTTTTATGGAAGACTATAGTGCTGGACATATTTCTTCTGAAGAAGCAAAGGAGTTGATTTTAACCCTTAACAAATATTTAGGTTCAGAAAGATTTCATTTTTATCCTGGGGTAAGTTATAGACACATCTTAGTTTGGCATAATGGAAAGAACGAATTTACCACTATCCCACCCCATGAAATTCCGGGTCAAGAAGTAACAGACTATTTAAATAATCTGCCTTCTGAAATAAGGGAATTAGTGATAAATGCGAAAAAAATTTTAGTCAATCATCCTGTTAATCAGCAAAGAGTGAAAGAAGGCAAAAAAATGGCTAACAGTATCTGGCCTTGGGGTCAGGGAAGAATGACTAATATGCCTAGTTTCAAAGAGAGATTTGGATTAAAAGGAGGAGTGATTTCTGCTGTTGACCTTATTAAAGGTATTGGTATATTAGCGGGGTTAAAGGTAATAAATGTACCTGGGGCCACAGGTTATTTTGATACCAATTATAAAGGTAAAGTCCAATATGCCCTTGATGCTTTGAAAGAACTAGACTTTGTTTATGTCCACGTAGAAGCACCAGATGAGGCTGGCCATGAGGGAAACTTGGCTGAAAAGATCAAGGCAATAGAGGCCTTTGATCAGCAAGTAGTGGGATCGGTTTTAAATGCAGCTAAGAGAGAAAATATTAAAGTGATGGTAACTATGGACCATTATACCCCTGTTGCTGTTAGAACTCATATAGGAGAACCTGTGCCTTTTGCTATTTTTTTGAAAAGAAAAATCCCAGCTTCTTTTAGGCTTTTTTGTGAACGTATAGCCAATGAAAGTGGTATTCTGGTTAAACCAGGGTATAAACTTATGGAGTGTTTCTTAAGAGTTGACTAAGGTAGAGTTTTTTGTTATCAAAAAGCAAATCTAGAGGGAGATAAATGGGTAGACACAAAAAGATTGAACGACGAAGAGAGATAGAAAGAAGGAGAAGGAGGCGTTTAAAACGCCTAAAAATGAGAGCTAAACAATTGGAGGAGAAGAAGTAAAGGATGAAAAGGACTTATCAACCACACATCAAGAAGGGCAAGAGGGTGCATGGATTTTTGGCCCGCAAAAAAACCAAAGCAGGGAGAGAGATTTTAAATCGCCGTAGGGCTAAAGGCAGAAAAAGGCTCACTGTATTTAGCTAAAATGAATGAAATTATTTGGTTTTTCAAAGAAAGAGCACATTCGCAAAAGAAAAGATTTTCTAGCTGTTATAGCCAGCGGGCAAAAATTACAAACAGAACATTTTATTATTTACATGAAAGTAAACTCTCAACCATTTTCCAGGTTGGGAATAACTGTGAGCCGTCAGGTAGGAAAAGCGGTGCAAAGAAATCGGGTAAAGCGTTTATTGCGGGAATTTTTTCGGCTGCACAAAAAAGACTTTTATTGCGGGCTAGACTTGGTTATTATTGCTAAAAAAGGGGCAGCCGATTTAACTTATCAGCAGGTAAGTGGAGAATTAAGTAAAGTATTAAGATGCAAAGATTAATTATTTTTCTTATAAAATTATATCAAAGAATAATTTCTCCCTTATTCCCACCTTCTTGCCGTTTTTATCCTTCTTGTTCGGCCTATGCCATTGAGGCTATTGGCCGTTATGGTCTTATAAAAGGAGGACTGAAGGCTATCTTAAGATTGGCTAAGTGTCATCCTTTTCATCCTGGTGGTTATGACCCTGTAAAGTAAAAATTTTTTTAGGAGAAGAAATGGCTTATCGTGCTCTTTTAGCCTTTGTTATTTCTATATTAATACTGGTTTTGTATAATTATTTTTTCCCACCGCAGAGACCAGTGGTAAAAAAATCTACACCTCCAAGTGCTTCCCTTCAGAAACAGGAAGATAAGTCAGAAGAAAAAAATATTGTTTTGCCTAGCTCCCTAGAAAAATCATACAAAGTAAAGAATTTGGGAAGAGAAATTACTGTTTCTACTCCTCTTTACCAAACCATTTTTTATGAATCAGGGGCAGTGATAAAAAGTTTTATTTTAAAAAAATATCGCCAAAATGTGGCTCCTGATTCACCGCTTCAGGAAATTATAGAAGCTAAGTCACCTTATTTGCCTTTAAGCATTGATTTCTTACAACATAAAGATTTTTTAAAAGATGTTAAATTTCAAGCAGACAAACACACAATGAATCTTACTTCCCAAGACACTCCCCAATCACTTACCTTTACGGCTGAAGTAAATGGTATAATAATAAAAAAGACCTTTGTTTTTTACCCTGATAGTTATGAGATTGATTTTGATCTGAGCTTGATAAATCGAACTCAGAGGCCATTTCAAGATAACTTGGCTATCTCTTTAGCGAATAAATGGCCTAAAAGAGAACGTTATGGTTTTTATGGTGGGATTGTTTTAATAAATGGTCAATTTGAAGAGATAAAGTGGAAAAAAATCAAATCCCAAGTGGTAAAATCAGGAAATATTCAGTGGGCAGGTCTAAGTGATAAATACTTTGCTACCATTATTGTTAATAAAGATGCCCCAAAGGCTTCTTTTATAGTGAATAAACAAAAAGAGCACCTTGTAGCCAACTTACTAATTCCTCCTGTAGAAGTAGAGTCCCAAAAAGAAAAAACAGCTTCTTTTCTCCTCTATTTTGGGCCTAAAGAGTTAGAAAGATTAAAAAAACTGGATTTTCATTTAGATAAAGCAGTCGATTTTGGTTTTTTTGATATTATTGCTAAACCCTTACTTTATATTTTGAGATGGTTTTATAAATATGTTCATAACTATGGAATAGCTATTATCTTACTCACAGTAGTGATTAAGGTCCTTTTTTGGCCTTTAACACATACCAGTTATAAATCTATGCAAGAAATGCAAAAGTTGCAGCCTCATATTAATCGGCTTAGGGAAAAATATAAAGATGATAAAGAACGGCTAAACAAAGAGTTGATGAATATATATAAAACTTACAAGGTTAACCCCTTAGGTGGATGTTTACCCATAATTCTCCAAATCCCTGTGTTTTTTGCTTTATATAAGGCATTACTTTATGCTATTGAGCTCAGACATGCCAATTTTATCACTTATTTGCCTTTTACTGATAAAATCTGGTTGGCCGATTTATCGGCTAAAGACCCATATTATATTACCCCTATTTTAATGGGTATTTCTATGGTGATACAGCAAAAAATGACGCCCAGTGCTATGGGACCGGGACAATCTAAATTCATGCTTCTGATGCCTGTGTTTTTTACTTTTCTCTTTCTCAACTTTCCTTCTGGTTTAGTGATTTATTGGCTGGTAAACAATCTGTTATCTATTGTGCAACAATTTTACATTAACCGAAAAATGCAATAAAGGAGGGTAAGATGGAAACGTTCGAGTTTGAGGGTAAAACCGTAGAGGAAGCCATTAATATTGCTTGTGAAACCCTCAAGGTTAATAAAGAAGATTTAGAAATAGAAGTCCTTTCTGAGGATTCTGGGGGCTTTTTAAGAATGATAGGAGTTAAAAAAGCCAAAATCAGGGTTAGTCTCAAAAAAACCAGAGAAGAGGCCATAAGGCTTGTCCAAGAAATGTTAGAAAAAATGCTTTCTTATTTTCCCATGCCTACCAAGATAGAAACCGAAATTTTGCCAAAAGAGGTTAGATTAAATATCATAGGTGATGGCTCAGGAATTTTAATTGGAAAGCAAGGACAAACCCTCATGGAACTGGACTACCTTTTCAAAAGGATGGTGCAAAAACAATGGGGTGGAATATTACCTATAAGAATTATTTTAGATGCCGAAGGTTATCGCAAAAAGAAAATTAACACCCTTAAAGAACTAGCTAAAAAACTAGCAGCACGTGTGAAAAAAACAGGTAAGGTTTTTTCTACTTCACCTCTCTCTGCAAGAGAACGTAAAATTATTCACCTTACCTTACAAAAAGATCAGGAGGTCAAGACGCAAAGTGTGGGTGAAGGGGAATTAAAGCGGGTAAACATCATTCCACTACATCCTAAAACTGCTAAATGGGAAGGAGAGCAAGCAGTAAATAAAGATTAACTGTGCTAGCTAGGGGTCAGGGTCAAACCTACAAAATACAATTAAACCATCTTAATCCAAATGTTAAGAGGTGAGACCCTGGAGGTGTTCAAGAAAAAGTGCCTTCATTTGGGAAGCCTGTTTCGGTTATGCGTAAAATAACTGAGCGACCAGAAGGGATTGAAGCTGGAACAGCGAAATTGGTTGGTTTTGAAAATGAAAAGATTTACTCAGAAACAATGAGGCTACTGGAAGATAAAACTTATATCAGAGTATGGCCAAGGCAAAAAATCCCTATGCCGACGGCAAAGCAACAGAAAGGATTGTAGATATCTTGGAAGAGGTGTTACATTAATGGATTTAGTAATCAGGGTTAAAGAAATTATAGGCCATTGCCCCGTCTATAAAGTAGGGGATATATTTGTTTTAGAGGAAGGCTATAAGATCAATCCTAAAAAATCCTGCACTATTTGTATGCATTCCTTATCAGCTATCATGCCCTATCATGTGGCATTAAGTCATGGTATAGAACCAAGGCAAATTGGGTTAGCTAAGGAAGGCAATAAAGCCTATGTCCAATGTCTAGACCCATGCAAGTATACTGGTGGTGGCACGGTAATCTTTGAAATTTTAATTAAATCAGATTAACTAGTTCACCGTCTATAAAATGAAAGAGCCTTTTCTGGGAAAGTCCTGTGTTAGAAACTAAAATTATATTGCTAAAACCTACAGATTGTGTAAAATGCTGTAAAACTATTTGAAATTTAAAGGTGAAACTATGTTTGATAACTTGAGTGAAAAGTTAAACACCATTTTCAAAAAGTTGAAAGGGCATGGGCATCTTACAGAGGAACATATCAATAAGGCCTTGAAAGAAGTGAAATTAGCTCTATTAGAAGCAGATGTTAACTATAAAGTGGTCAAGGAATTTCTAAACCGCGTTAAGGAAAAGGCTATAGGGCAGGAAGTAATGCGTAGTCTGACCCCAGCTCAACAGGTGATAAAAATAGTTAGAGATGAATTGACAACCTTAATGGGAGGAAGTGGAGCTGAGCTAAACCTTAAAGGTATGCCAAGTGTTATCATGTTAGTTGGTCTCCAAGGCTCTGGAAAGACCACAACATGTGCTAAATTAGCCAAATTTCTTAAAGAAAAGGGAGGAAAATCTTCTTATTTAGTCCCAGCCGATACTTATCGTCCTGCTGCTATTGAACAACTTCAGAAACTGGGACAACAGTTGGGAATAGAAGTATTCCCTGCCCAAAACTCACAAACTCCTATGGAGATTTGTATTAATGCACTCACAGAAGCAAGGCGACGCGGTTATGATGCAATTATTATTGATACAGCAGGTAGGCTACATATTGATGAAAAAATGATGGATGAGCTGAAACAACTTAAAGAGCGACTTATGCCCCAAGAAATCCTTCTGGTGGCTGATGCCATGACCGGTCAAGATGCGGTAAACATAGCTAAGACTTTTAATCAAGCTTTGGGTATCACAGGCGTTATTCTTACTAAGATGGAAGGAGATGCCAGAGGAGGTGCGGCCCTTTCTATTAAAGCAGTTACCCAAAAACCTATCAAGTTTGTGGGTGTAGGAGAAAAATTGAATGCCCTTGAGGTATTTTATCCGGACCGAGTAGCTTCACGCATTTTGGGTATGGGAGATATCCTTTCTTTAATTGAAAAAGCAGAAGAAACCATGGATGTCCAAAAAGCAAAGGAGTTAGAGCGAAAGATTAGAAAGAGTGAATTTACCTTAGAGGATTTTCGGGACCAATTGAGGCGAATCCGCAAAATGGGTTCACTAGAGCAAATTTTGAGTATGATACCTGGCCTTTCTCAAATGAAACAATTTAAAAATTTGCAAATAGATGAAAGGGAATTGGTAAGAATAGAAGCTATTATTAATTCTATGACCAAAGAAGAAAGGTTGAGGCCAGAAATTATTAATGGGAAACGGCGGAAACGCATTGCTTATGGTAGTGGGACTACCGTGCAAGAAATAAACAGGTTACTTAAAAACTATAATGAAACTAAAAAAATGATTAAAAGCTTTACAAAAAAAGGAAAAAAGGGTAAAAGAATAAATTTAATAGATTTTTTTCATTAAAAAGGAGGTGATAGTAAAAGTAGATGGCAGTGAAAATACGACTTATGCGGATGGGAGCGAAGAAGAGGCCATTTTATAGGATTGTGGCTACAGAAGCAAGAAGGGCTCGTGATGGAAAGTATTTGGAAGTAGTGGGATTTTACAACCCCCTTACTGATCCTGCTGAGGTAAAAGTGAATAAAGAAACATTACAAAAATGGATGGGACTGGGAGCCCAAATTACAGAAACCGTGAAGGCTTTGTTAAAAAGGCAAGGAATTTTATAAAGTGGAGGTGCGAGATGCTGAGAGAATTAGTAGAATTTATTGCTAAATCTTTAGTAGACAATCCTAATGCGGTAGAAGTGAGGGAAATAGAAGGAGAGCAGACCTCAGTTATAGAGTTAAAGGTAGCAAAACAAGATTTGGGAAAAGTGATAGGCAAACAAGGTCGTACTGCACGAGCGATGCGCACCATTTTGAATGCTGCCTCTACTAAAGTCAAAAAAAGGGCAGTTTTAGAAATTATTGAATAAAATAGACCGATGAGGAAAGAATTTCTCCTCATTGGTAAAATAGTTAACACTCACGGTATAAAGGGCAAAATAAGGGTAATCCCTTATGCGGATTCCACAGAGAGTTTTAGGGTGGGGGGAGAGGTGTTTTTAAAGCAGAAAAGCGGTCCTCTGCGGTTATATCATCTTCGTGGAATAAAGTCCCATAAAAAATTTTACATTCTCTCCTTGGCTGAAATTGACCATATTAATGAAGCTGAGACATTAATAGGTGCTGACATATATATTAAAAAATCTAGTCTTCCCCCTTTGAATAAAGAGAGCGAATATTACTGGTATCAGGTTTTAGGATTAAAGGTGTGTCTGAAGAATGCAGAAAAATGTTTGGGCAAAATAAAATACGTTTTTAACACTGGGAGTAATGATATTTTTGTGGTTCACAATAAGAAAGAAAAAAAAGAATATCTCATTCCTTCTATTGAGGATGTAATAGAAAAGTTTGATTGGACCCATGGAGTATTGTGGATTAAGCCTATGCCAGGGCTTTTAGAATGAATATGAGAAGGACAGATTTAACCTCCATATTGGTTCACATAGTTTTTGAGACGGTTCAAACCCTCTTTAATATTTTTTAAGGAATTGGCATAAGAAATACGCAAGAATCCTTCTCCTTCACTGCCAAAATCAATACCTGGTGTTACAGCCACTTTTATCTTTTCTAGAATATCAAAGGCTAAAGTATAGCTGTCTTGACTGAGATGTTTGACATTGATAAAGAAATAAAAGGCTCCTTGAGGAGGTGTTTTTAAAGAAAACCCTAGTTCCTTTAAAGCCTTGTAAAGATAAAGACGCCTTTGGTTATAAATTTGGCGCATTTTTAATACTTCAGGCTGGGCCTTTTTTAAGGCTGCCAAGGCTGCATATTGAGCAAAAGATGGAGCACAAATAAAGAAATTTTGTTGAATTTTTTGCATGGGACGAACAAAAGACGAAGGTACAATGAGATAACCCAAACGCCATCCTGTCATAGCATATGCCTTAGAAAAACCATTTAAAACAAAGGCATTATCAGTAAATTCTAAAGCTGAATGTTCCACCTCTTCATAAACAAGTTGGTGATAGATTTCGTCTGAGATAATAGATATTCCAAGTTCAGCTATGGCTTGCATTATTTCGCCTGGGGTGAGCATGCCTGTGGGATTGGCAGGTGAATTGACAATGATGCCCTTTGTCCGAGGAGAGATGGCTTTTTTTATCTGGTCTACATCATAGATAAAATTATTCTCTTCCCTTACAGGAATAAAAATAGGTTTTCCTCCCAAGAAACGAATAAAATTAGGATAACAAGCATAATGAGGATTTGGCAAAATGATTTCATCCCCTGGTTCTAAAAGGCTAGAAAAGATAAGAAACATGGCAGGAGAAGTACCTGCAGTAATAATAATATTCTCCGGAGAAATGGCCACTCCATATTTTTGTTGATAGTGCTCTGCAATTGTCTCTCTTAATTCAAAAATGCCAAGACTATGAGTGTAATGGGTTTTACCTGCTTTAAGAGCCCTTTTTGCTGCTTCTTTAATACACGAGGGAGTGGCAAAATCAGGTTCACCTACTTCAAGATGGATAATATTTTCTCCCTGTTTTTCCAGAATTTGGGCCCTTTCTAATACATCCATGACCAGAAAGGGAGGCATTTCTTGTGCTCGTTTAGCAATCATTGAAGGTCTTTCAACATTTTTTGAGCATGTTGACGGAGCCCACCCTGATCTAATTGAATAACCCTTTTAAAATATTCCTTGGCCTTTTCTTTCTCACCTTTGAGAAAATAAATAAGAGCCATACGGTAGTAAAGAGGGGCCGCTTCAGGTAGATATTGAATACCTTCTTGATAAACATTAAGAGCCCTATCATATTGCTTTTGTATTTCCCATGCTCTCCCTAATCCCAAATAAGCAGGAAGATAAAGGAGATTAACCTCTATTGCGTGTCTAAAGGCATTTTGGGCCTCGCTATACTTCTTTTGAAGAATGTAGCAAGAACCAAGATTAGTATAAGCTACTTCAGGTGTAGGATAGACATAAATACTTATAGCCTTTTTAAAACATCTTTCTGCTTCTCTCAACTTTTTTTGGCGTAAGTATAATAATCCAAGATTATTATAAGCCGCCCCATATTCTGGGTTTAATTGAATACTCTTTTTAAACTGAGCCTCAGCCTTGTCCAAATCTCCTCGGGCCATGTAAGCCAAGCCAAGGTCTAAATAAATGTCAGGATTTTGAGGGTCAAGTTTTTGTGCCTGAACTAATTCTCTTAGAGCAAATCCTGGTTTTCCTTGTCTAAGATAAGAATCTCCTAAGCGAAAGTGAATTTCTGCCTCCTTTTTTTTATTTAAAGCATTAGAGGCACAGCTTATCATAAAAATAAATATCCAGAGATAAATAAACCACCGCATCAAATTACCTTATGTAAGGGATATTCAATAATTCCTTCAGCTCCAGCCTTTTTTAACTTGGGGATTAAATCACGAACTGTTTTATTATTGACTACGGTCTCCACTGCACACCACTCTTGATTATGTAAGGAAGAAATGGTTGGGGCATTAAGGCTAGGAAGCAATTTAATTACTGCCCCCAATTTTTGTTTAAGGACATTCATTTTCAACCCTACCATGTGATAGCCTTGTAAGGCGCCCTTTAACAATAGAGCAATCTGCTCTATTTTTTCTCGTTTCCATGGGTCTTCCCAACTCTTAGGATGGGCAATGAGTTGAGGATTAGAAACCATTAATTCCTTAAGGATTTTCAATCCATGTGTCTTTAAAGTTGTGCCTGTCTCTGTGACTTCAACAATGGCATCTGCTAAACCAGAGACTATTTTGGCCTCTGTAGCCCCCCAGGAAAATTCCACTATAACATTTATTCCCTGGCTGGCAAAATATTTTTTGGTAAAATTAACCAATTCAGTGGCCACTTTTTTCCCTTCCAAATCTTTAACATCCTTAATAGTAGAATCCCCAGCTACTGCTAAACACCATTTAGTAGGATGCATACTAGTTTTAGAATAAATTAAATCAGCAATTACTACCACTTGAGAATCATTTTCTAAAATCCAATCCTTGCCTGTAATTCCTACATCCAGGGTTCCATTTTCAACGTATCTTGACATTTCCTGTGCTCTGCACATACTACATTCTATTTCTTCATCATCTATGGTGGGAAAATAACTCCTATCGCCTAATTTGATTTTCCAACCAGCGTGAGCAAATAACTCAATGGTTGCGTTTTGCAAGCTGCCTTTTGGAATACCTAATCTGAGCTTATTCATTTTTATAGACCTCTTTCGGATTGAAAGCTTTTTTGCTCATAATCTTTAACCTACCATTTTCTAATTTACGGTAAAAACAGCTTCGATAACCCTTATGACATGCTGCTCCGATTTGTTCTACCTTTAACAACAAAGTATCATTGTCACAATCTACAAAGATTTCCTTTACCTTTTGTATATGTCCGGATGAGCCACCTTTTTTCCATAGGGTTTTTCTAGTGCGGCTGTAATAATGAGCAATTCCTGTTTCTTGAGTTTTTTCCCAAGCCTCTTCATTCATAAAGGCCAACATTAAAACTTCTCCGGTTTGATAATCCTGAGCAATAACAGGGATGAGGCCATTATTTTTGCTAAAATCTAAGTCAACCATATCACTCCCTTATTTTTATTTCGGTAAATATTAACTATATAGCCATATTTTTGCAAGACTTTTTGAGAAAATATGGGGTTTTTTAAGGTTTGACAAACAAAGATACCCCTTCTGCTGAAGCAATGAGTTTATTATCACTCAATCTTTGCATTTCTGCCCTTGTTTTTGCTTTACGCCTTGTTTGTTCTTCAATCCATCCTGTTATAAGCACTTTTTCATTAGGATGTAGAACACTACGAAATGTTACATTAAGGTGTGTAGTTAAGGCAGGTCCTATTTGACCTACAGCATAGGCCATAATTTCATCCAAAACAGTGGCAATAAGACCTCCATGGATGACTTCTTTCCATCCTTGATATTCAGGGGCAAAACTGTAATAGGCCTTTGCTATTCCATTTTCAAAAAATACTTTAAATCCAAGACTCTTTGGGTTTTTAGGCCCACAGACAAAGCAGTAAGAACTATCCATTTAAACTAATTTGGTGGAGGTGGCGGGAATCGAACCCGCGTCCGAGGATGCTAAGTTTAAGCATCTACATGCTTAGTCCGGATTCCCATATTCGCCTTTGCCCTTTTTCCGAACAAAAAGGACAAAAGCTAGCCCATTTAAAGTTTCGCTATTAAATGTTATGGGCACCATTTAATAGCTAGCCTGCTTTACCGACGCCTGTCCTCAGTCCTGCAGGCCGGACTGGGCAGACGCTGGCTGTCTTAATTAAGCAGCCAGGGCATAGCCATAATCATTGGCACTTGTTTTGTCCTATCTTTTTCACGAGGAGATAGGAATCCCCGGCATGCAGCTTAAACCTTCTACATCCTCGTCGAACCCTTTTCACCCCCTCTTTAAGAGATTATAAACATTTTTTCTAAAAAGAGCAAGAAATAAATCTCAAATTATCCATACTGACAAACTGCCAGTCCTATACACCTCAACTTCCACCAAAGCCGATAGTTACATGGTTTTCTTCTATAATTACCGGAACTTGCCTTTTCCCTTTAGAATGTCTGAGCATTTCTTCAAGCTTTTCAGGATCTTGTAAAACATTAATATATACTACTTGATAGCCTTTTTTAGCATACGCTTCCCGAGCGTTTCTGGTGTAAGGTCAAATGTCCTTACCATAAATTAATACTTGTTTTGACATCTTCGCCCTCCCTTATAATGAAATACATTAAACTTTTTACCAGTTCTGCCATCATGGTCAAGTTTAGAGTTTCCATCCTATCCTTGTGAGTGTGATAATAAGGGTTCCGATAAAATGCGGTATCTGTTATCATCACTGCCTTAAACCCCTTATCCCAGAAAGAAGCGTGGTCACTTAAACGCACCTGATAAAGGAGATAGCCATCTCCTGGGACAGTTAGAGACACTACAGGTAGAGCAGGGTTTAGTTTAAAAGTAGAGACAATCTTTTCAACTACATCCTTAGAACGTTTATTGCCAATCACACCTATGAAATTCCCTGTCTTAGGGTATCCAAAAAATTGAAGTGGAAAGGGAAATTTTTGGCTTTTTTCTTCATTAGTATAATAACCCACCATTTCCAGACAAATTACCCCATCTATCCTCTCTTTTTCCTCTTTTGCTCTTTTGGCGTAAACCCGGCTCCCCATATAGCGGGTGGCAAATAAGGGTGGCTCTTCGGCCGTAAAGGCAACAAATTTAACAGGAGTTTTTATGATATTGAATTCCTTAATAAGTCTAGCCAGTTCCAGCATAACGGCAATGCTGCTTCCATTATCATCTGCTCCAGGTGAGCCAGTTACTGTGTCATAATGGGCACATATAAGATAATTTTTAATAGTTTTTGAAGACGGGATGGCAATAATGTTGGTCAATTCCTTGTCCATAAAATTGTATTTCTGGGTCTCAACCTCATAACCCAAATCTGAAAAACAAGAAATAATGTAATTGGCTGCCTGTTTCAGTTTATGATATTTATAAATACTGCGGTCTCCTATTTCTTTGGTTAATATATGTAAGTGATGCCGTAATGATTGTTTAACTTGGTCTTTCAAATCTTGGTCCATTTGTTTTGCCACTGATAAACTTCACCTCCATAGCGATCAGAGGTGATGGATTTTATCGCTCCTTTTATCCAAATACTGCCTCCTTGCATTTCTTCACCCAGCCAAAAGCCCACATTTCCTCCTACCCAGATTTCTCCTCCTTGCATCCTCATACCCAAAGTATGCTTTGCATCTCCTTCAATTTCTATTTTTCCATCTCCCATTCCCTGTCCTGCCCAGCTTCCGGCATTACCCTTTATAATAATGTTTCCTCCTTTCATCCACCGTCCAAGGTAACCACCTACATTTCCTCTTACCTCTATCTTTCCACTTTCCATCTCTACACCTAGATAATAAAGTCGACCTCCTTCTAAGACCAAAGTGCCTTTATGATGACGATAACCCATTCCCGAAATGGTGCTTCGGTAAGGAGAGAGGTCTAGATGGAGGTATGTGTCTTCTTTCATAAGTGAGTGACATAGACCCGAAATAAAACATCCTAAAAGGCCACCTCCCACATATTTGGGTAATATCTGATGAAAAAAAAGAAGAAGCTCAGGAAGTTTTATTTCATAGTCTGAAGCACATTTTTTCCCAAATAAAAAGATTTTTTCAATATGTTTGGCAACTTCCCAGGCACGTAAATTTTTAATAAAATTGTAATATTCCTTGGCCATTTCTTCCAGCTTGTCATAAGTAGGTTTTATAGCTTGGCGGTAATGAATTTTTCGGTTTCTCTGGGAAGGAATCCTTTTTAAATTAAGAATTTCTGGTCTTTTTTCAAGAATCCTTTTTATCTCTGACATACTCAGCAAAACTCTTACCTATGGCTATTTTGGGAATGTCTGTTTCATTTTCTACCTCTACAAAGGTCACCCAAGGGGGCAGATTTTCTTTTAAGGCGTGGTAATGCCTGTGAAAGGCATAGGTTTTTCCCACATCTGTCTTGATCCAGATAAAGGTAAGACGCTGTTTCAAAGAAGAAAGTGTTTCCATTAATGGAGAAAGGTTTTCTATCCCGGCATCAGTAATTATTATACAGTCAGCATTTTCTGCTTTTTCCATGTAGGCTTTAAATTCTTCTAAATGAAGGGTAGTTCCTCCTCTTTGATGAAATTTAAGAAGTTGATACACTTTTTGTCTCTCTCTTGTTGGAAATAACTCTAAATTCTTATCAGAAAAGTTGATTACCCCTACTTTTGCTCCTGCCTCTAAGTAATTTCTGGCAATGGCAAAGGCAGCCAAAACAGCATAAGAGGTTTCTCTATCTGGGTGTTTCATACTTCCAGAAGAATCCATTACAATGATGGCATCAGGGACTTTTACCTTAATTTCTCCCTCAAAATAACTCATTTTATATCGCTTAGAAATACCAGGAAGAAATTGTCCATAACTTTCAATAAAACTAAAGGTTTCAATGGGGTCTTCTAGGGAAAAATCTCTTATTTCTGAAGGATAAAGAGAATCGGTTTTTTGTGTCCCTGAAATATAAATGGCATAACGCTGGGCCCTTGTTTCATACCAAGAGGTCTCTGGAGGTATAAATGGTCTTGCTTGTTCTTTCTTGCCTGGTCTAATTCCCAACCCCCTTTTTATTAAAAAAGGGCTTCCTAAAATCTTTTCCATCACCTTTTCATATTTTTCTACATCCAGTTCTTCTGCAATGTCCCTCATGGCTTTTCTCAATTCAGAGGGAGAAAAGTGTTCCCAGGAAAAGAAATAAAAAGGCACTTCAGTCTCTTCCGCCATATCTTTGATAATTTCTGCAAATTGCTTTATATTATTTTTCAACCGGGCGCGGCCTGTATCTAGAAAATCTATCTGGAGTAAGGCATCAAGCCTTTTTTGGAGATATTTGTCTATTTCTAACTTGCCGAAAGAAAGCCCGGTCACTTCTTGATAAAATGCTCTTAATAGGCAATCTATTTTGCTTTTTAAAGCCAATTCTTGATATACCTGGGCTATTTCTTCCAGCCCCTTATTTACAACTAGGTCAATGGTTACGATAACATCATCAAACAGGTTTCTGATCATCACTTGGGACTCGGTCTCATATTCATCTAGCCAACTGGTTTCCAAAATAACTGTCTTTAAGTCATAAGGATGTTTTACCCAATGATTGAGTTCGTGATGGAAAAGACCAATGATAGCCTTTGGTGAAAGGTGGGAAATAAATTTTTCCCCCACGATGATCTTATATTTTGGACTTACAAAATCTATTTCACTAGTTCCTTCTTGAGCGATTTTACATTCACAGATAGGAGGATAACAAAGGTCAGCTCGGGCCTTTTGGAATAATTTTTTTAGCTGTTCTCTGTCCATATCTTTCTAATTTAACATGAGTCTCTGTCAAGTTGCAAGGCGATATCAAACCCAAAATCCGTGATTTGTTTTGGGAATTAGTTGACAAAGTTGAAATGTAATATAATTAAATTAAAAGTTATACTAACTAAAAATAGGAGGAGATATGAAAGCTGAGTTTACAGCAATTATTGAGCCAGCACCTGAAGGTGGATATTGGGCCATCTGCCCAGAGGTGCCTGGGGCTAATGGACAAGGTGAAACAATAGAAGAGGCAAAGAATAACTTGCGAGAAGCTATTGAACTGATTTTAGAAGATCGCAGGCAAGATATTCTTCGTGGGTTACCAAAAGATGTAATACGGGAAAAGATAGTGATTGGGTGAAACGGCACGAGTTAGAGCGAAGATTAAGAATTGCTGGTTGTTATTTAAAATGAGAAGGCAAATCCCATTCTCTTTGGATCAATCCTAAAACAGGCGTTATTGAAGCACTACCACGACATAATGAGAGTAAAGAGCCATTAGCAAAAAAGATACTTAAGAATTTAAATGCAGAATGAAAAGCATAACAAGACGCTCCAGAGGACGGCGTTACACGCCGCCGCTGAGCTTGGTCGGTAGATAATATGAGATGGATTGTTCGCACTCAGAATTTGGCTAAATCTTTTGGAACGTTAAAGGTATTAAAGGAAGTCAATCTAGAAGTTTATCCTGGTGAAACAGTGGTGATTTTGGGGGGCAGTGGGAGTGGAAAATCGGTATTGCTTCAAATTTTAGTAGGATTGGTGCCAGTTGATAGTGGTAGAATATGGCTTCATGGCTATGAAGTAACCCAGTTTCGAAAAGAAAAAGATTGGTATCCTGTGCGGCTTAAAACCGGTTTTTTGTTCCAGATAGGAGGGCTTTATGATTCTATGACCGTCTTTGAAAATATTGCCTTTGCTATGCGCTATCACTTACGCTTGCCGGAAAAAGAGATAAAAAAAAGAGTGCAAAAGATTTTGGATTCTGTTCAATTAAAAGGAGTAGAAGAAAAATATCCTGCTGAACTTTCTGGAGGAATGCAAAAGAGAGTGGGACTTGCACGGGCAATTGCCTTAAATCCACCTTTAATTTTATATGATGAGCCTACTACCGGGCTAGACCCTATTATGGGTGATTCCATTAGTAGACTTATCCGCCACCTCCAAAGGACCTATAATATTTCTGCCATTGTGGTTACCCACGATTTATCCTGTGCCTTTAAGGTGGCGGATAGAATTATGTTGCTTTATGATGGCAAAATCATGATAAGTGGTCCAGTAGAAGAAGTTAAAAAAAGCGATAATCCTTATTTTAAACAATTTTTGAAGGCGATCAAGGAGTAAATAATGAAAGAAAAATGGTTTTTTGTTTTAAAGACAGCTATTTTTCTAATTTTCTCATTTGCACTTTTAGGAACAGTGATAATTTTTTTAGGAAAGGAAAGACCTTATTTTAAAAAAACCTTTATCTTGAAGACCCAATTTCGGTCCGTAGCCGGCCTTTCCTCGGAATCTCCGGTATATCGTTATGGACTTCGAGTAGGCCATGTGGCGGATTTTCAGTTCCTTAAAGACGGTAGAGTAGAAGTGATTATGCGTATTGAAAAACGTTTCCACTCTCAATTTCACAAGGATTGTTATGCCAAAATTGTCCCTGTAGGGATTTTAGGAGACAAAGCTGTAGATATTGTGGGGGGAAAACCAGACACACCCATTTTGGCAGAGGGAAGTGTTATTAGCTCGGTAGAACCCATTACTTTGGAAGAAATTGCTTCTCGGGCAAAACCATTGCTGGATAAAACTACAATTATCGCTGCTAATTTGGCTGAAATTACTGATAATATAAAACGGGAACACGCTACTTACCAGAATATCTTTCATAATATAGCAAAAATTACAGACAAGATTGCTAGAGGTGAAGGCACCCTTGGTGCTTTAGTGCAAAAAGAAGACCTTTATAAAGAAACAGTAGCCACAGTCCGAAAAGCAGGAGAGACTATGCATAAAACCCATGCCTTTATAACCTCTTTGCAACAGAGAAGTAAACAGCTAAAACCAATTTTAGCTGAAACTGAACAGGTGGCTTCAGACCTTACTACTTTATTGGCTCAAATGAAAATATTTATAGAGAAGTTGAACCACTGGATAGAAGAAACTCAGAAAATAACAAAAGAACTTTCTTATACTTCTATTCAATTACGAACAGCTTCAGGGGATTTACCAATAGTTATGAAAAATCTTCGCCATGCTTCCCAAGGAGCAGTTGAAGTAATAGAAGCTGCCAAAAAAAGCTGGTTTATCAGACGCTATTTACCTAAAGAAAAAAAGAAGAGATAGCCTTTTGACCATTTTTGCACCTTTTAGGTGACAGGGATACGTCAAAGTCAGGCCATAAGTAATTTAACAAAAATAAAAAATCCAAATTTCAAAATCCAAATGCCAAATGAAATCCAAATGTCTAAATGCCAAAACATTAAATCAGCGAGTAGTGAAATAGTGATGGAATGAAATAGTCAAATGTAGTGGAATTGAGGTCAAACCTACAAAATACGGTTAAGAAAATAGAAAACGGAAAACAGAAATTCCCAGTTTCCAATTCTAACATGTAAACGTGTCAATGTGTAAACGTGTTAACGCGCATAAAGAAGGAAAAGAAGGAAAGGGAAACGGGAAACAGAAAATAGGAAACAGAAAATAGAAAATAGAAATTCCCAATTCCCATTTCCCAGTTCCCATTTCCCAATTTCCAATTCCCATTTCCAACATTCTAACGTTCCAATTTGACAGAAGGCGATTTTGCATTTTTCAATTTGCATTCTGCATTCTGCATTGAGCCATCCTGCCTGTCGGCAGACAGGTGCGCTTAACATTTGGATTTCCGTTAAAATTACTTTGACGAAGTCCTGCTTCCAGTTTGGCAATAAGTAGTTTTGAAGGAGTTTTTGTGGTAAAATAAAAAAAAATCAAGACCATGGATAATAGCTACCAATTAAAAAAATTAGAGGGATTTGACTTAGTTGAAGTCATTTCTAATCCTAAAACCCCTTGTTATATAAAACAAAAGGCTATCCGCACATTAAGAAATATAATCTATAAAGACCGCCAGCTTGCTTGGAAAATAATAGAAAAACTCCTTCCTGTATTAGAAACGTTTATTATCCATCCTAGAGATAACGATTTACAAAGAGAGGCTCTTTGGTTATTAGGGTATGTGAGAAATCACCTCTCTATTGGTATCATAGAAAATCTCATTGCTTCTCCCCAGACTTCTCCTTTATTAAAAGAAAAGGCCCTTCGGGTATTAGGATTTTCTATTTCTCGAGGTAGTAAACTCGCTGCCCAAGCTGTAGAAAGGTTATTACCTATCCTAGAAAGTCTTATTGTTTCTACTCAAACTCTTGATGGATTGAAGAAAATGGCTATTAAGACATTGGTAAAGGGATTACCACTTAAGGTGGATAGTCCAAAGGTAGAGTTCCCAAAGGAGAGTTATAATTTTGTCTCTATTGATGATATATTGTCTAAAGTTCGATCTCCCCATAATCCCAGATTTATCTCACGTAGTTTAGTTTATGACTTGAATGACAATAATATCTTAGTCATTAAAATATTAAAAGAAAAACAACACCCTTCATCATTGTTAAGGGAAGGATATTGGATTAAATATTTAAATAAACTCAAAACAGAGGGACATTTCACAGATGTCAGATTTGATATACCTCAATTATTAGAATTTTGTGGTGGTTATGTAATAAAACTCACTAATATTCCTATAAGAATCCCTAAAGAGATAAAACTTCACCCAGATAAATATGCCATTTGTTTTGTAATTTCCAAAGAATATTTCTGCTATCCTAACGAAACCCAGCCTGAAAAGGTTTTATCCTGGCAAGAGATTAAAGAGGTAATGGCCCGATGTGCATATTTGCTAGGCTATCTTACCTCTTTGGGTATTATTCATACAGAGGTAATTCCTTTATTCCATAATAGAATTCAGATAGGGAGAAGGTTTGATAGGGGTTTATACAGATGGCAATTTAAAGGAAGATTGGATAGATGGCTTGTTTCTTGCGACTGGCCTAATTTTGGAAAAACAGGGATAAGAGATTTTGAACATATTATTTCTTGGGGTGAGAAACCACCAGTAGGATATCAAGATCGGTCAGGAGTGTATCGTTTTATAGGAAATCACTTGTTAAGTTTGTTTCTGGTCACAGGTAGTTACTTCAGAAACAGAAAAAGAGAAATGACAGGCTGGGACCATAAAGGGAATCCTGTGGATGCTCGAAATCTATTTAATAAGTCCCTTTTTAAAGAAATAATTCAAGCTATTTTGTTATCTTATTATAAAGGATTTGTGGGAAAAGAATATTTAGAAAAATTTCCTTTTGATTTAGACAATCTTATCCAAAGAGCCATTGAAGAGATGGGAGTAGATAGGCATATGGAAGAAAGATTAAGGATAGAGGACCAACAAAGGATGTCTGATGAAGAATTCAAGGAATTCCTGATAACTAAAGGATATTCTGGAGAAGAAATAAAAAGATTTGTCAAGGGAAAGGAAGATATAATCTTACTCAGTGGTCCTCATTTAGGGGGATTTAATGAATTAATATCTTTACCTGAGATGATTGATGTTATAACTATATGGGCAGCGTTATGTATAATTGGTAAATATAAAAATGGTTTCTGATTATACTAGATTTCAGGAAATTCAAGGTTTTGACTTCTTGATTGAATGTTTCTTTAAGTAGGGATGACAGTCCTCCATGAAGTCAATAATGACCGAGCTAAGGGGTCAATCTTAAGTGAAGATTGATATTTGTTTTTCTAATTGACACAGGAATAATTTCTTTGTATTTTTGGGCAATGTCAAAAAAGCTTCCTCTTTCAGTAATAATTATTACCAAAAATGAAGAAAAATTAATTTCTGCTTGTTTGGAAAGTGTTAGCTTTGCTGAAGATATAGTAGTTTTGGATGCAGGCAGTGAAGATAATACCACAGAAATTGCCAAGTCCTTTGGCTGCAGGGTATTTGTTGAAGAATGGAAGGGATATGGTCCACAAAAACAAAGTGCTTTGGAAAAGACTTATCACAAGTGGGTTTTAAGCCTAGATGCCGACGAAAGAATACCTCCTGAAACTGCCCAAATTATTTCACAAATAATTCAAGACCCAAAGGCCCAAGCTTACAGTTTCCCTCGCAAAAATTTCTTTCATGGAAAATGGATAAAACACAGTGGGTGGTGGCCAGATAGGGTGGTAAGACTGTTTGATAAAGAGCATGGAAAGTTTGAAGGCATAGTTCATGAGACATGGGTTACAGAGGGTAAAATTATTGAATTAAATGTTCCCATAGAGCATTATAGTTATCAAAATTACTCTCAAATGCTTAAAAAAATGAATGAATATTCTTCCACTAGGGCTAGGGAACTCTATGATAAAGGCATTAGGGTAAATCTTCTTACCCCATTTTTACATGGAGGTTGGATGTTTATCAGGAGTTATTTCTTGAAATTAGGCCTTCTTAATGGGTTGGATGGTTTTATAATTTCATTCATAAATGCCTGTAACTCATTTTTTAAATATGCAAAACTGTTAGAAATGCAAAAACCCAGAAAGACAATATGAGTGAGACATCATGAAAGTTGCTTTCATTAAAAGAAAATTTTCATTTTACGGAGGAGCAGAGCAATATTTGCGAAAGGTGATGATAAATTTAGCGCAAAGGCATGAAATACATTTACTTACTTCTTTGTGGGAAGAGTCTACAGCTTTTAAAATCCACAAAATTTCTTCTTTAGGAATTGCACCTGACTTCATTTTTGCTCAAAGGGTGAAACAATATTTAAAAACACATCCCTTTGATGTTGTAGTCAGTTTTGAACGAACATACAGTCAGGATATATATCGGGCATCGGATGGTTGCCACAAAAAGTGGCTTGAACAAAGAAAGTTTATTGATGGATATTTAAAGTGCCTAAGTTTTCGTTTTAATCCTCATCATTTAATTATCCTTTTTTTAGAAAAAAAGGCGCTTAAAACTTCAAAAAAAATCATTACTCTCTCCCAAATGGATAAAAGAGCATTTAAAACATTTTATGGTGAGGAAATTGCTAAAAAATGCACAGTTTGCTATAATGGAGTTGATTTAAAACGTTTTTTTCCTCCTAGCTTAAAAAAAAGGCAAGAATTCCGAGGTCAATTGGGTCTGGAAGATAAAAAAGTATTATTGTTTGTTGGGAGCGGTTTTAAACGGAAGGGATTGTTATTTGTCTTGGATGTCTTAAGATGCCTGCCCAAAGAATTTGTATTATTAGTAGTTGGGAAAGGAAAGATAGGAAAAAAATTGTTAAGAGGATTAGAAAAAAGAATATATTTTTTGGGCCCCCAGAGAAAAATAGAAAGATTTTACCAATTAGCTGATATATTTATACTTCCCACAATTTATGACCCCTTTGGGAATGCCATTTTAGAAGCCATGGCTTGTGGTTTGCCGGTAATTACCACAAATGCTAGTGGGGCATCAGAGATCATAGAAAATGGCAAAGAAGGTTTTATTTTAAATTTTCCTGTAAATTTAGAAGAATTTGCCTATTGCCTGGAAATAGCTTCTAAAAATCAAAAGATAATGGGAAAAAATGCTTATGA
>Ga0190336_1000022_pt1 | contig 34911 bp, 41 predicted proteins | sample 487204910_MG_FD_161651 | JGI IMG/M metagenome (GOLD analysis project Ga0190336, IMG submission 161651) | Hydrothermal vent sediment bacterial communities from Southern Trench, Guaymas Basin, Mexico - 4872-04-9-10_MG | ecosystem: Environmental > Aquatic > Marine > Hydrothermal vents > Sediment ...
GAAGGGTCGTCAGAAACTTGTAAAAGATATTCCAGAGGTTGATACTTTACGAATTCCTCCGTCTCTAATAGACGATGCTGGAGCTCTGGAAATTCTTAAGAAAGTACAACAGTGGGTTAAAGATAACCCTCAGTATGTTGTATCACCTGAGGATTATGACGACTTACAGCACGCGGTTCAGCTCGCCAAGCGCTACATGCTCTATAAAGAAAACATGGATGAGTGGGTAGAGTGGGCCAACTCGTCCTGGAAGATAGACCGCCTGCCTGAGAATATTCCGAACCTGTATGATATTGTCCGCCTGTATAAGACCCATCTGGAATCTGCCATCGAGAAATTAGACCAGAGGACGTTCAAGGCACTGAATCCGTCAATGGACATTCCTCCATCTTTGTGGAATAAGATTGTTGATTGGTTTGATACCGAATTCCAGAAAGCGATGGATTTAGCCCAATACACCACTGCTCGACTAGCTCTCGCAGATAGGGACTTTGCTATCCTGGATTATCTTGACCGCACAATTCTTGATGTCTTTTTGGGTCTGGGAATTCCTTACGAATATTGGGCTGTTCATAACATCTGGAATTGGTTACTCTATATTGTTGACCACCCTCGTGTGATGAGTTGGCTTAACCGCTATCAGGCGGTGATGGAAGCCCAACTCGAGAAAGACCCGCTTGTTCCAAGGCGGCTGAAAGGCTGGTTTCCGATTGGGATTCAAGGTATGTATAAGTTTCTAACCGACCAGGCATGGTCGGCGGATACAGAACTCTATTTCGCTCCTATGAGAATTTTATTTCCGCTCGAGACTATGCCGATGTGGGGAAAGACATACTTACCCGATAACTATATGGACATCACTCGAGGTCGTGAATGGGTGTTTATAAATAATATGTGGTCTACCAGCCCAATCCTCTTTGATTCGGTCGCTTTGCTGGCTAACGCCGTGCTTCCTTGGGCGGAGGAACACCAGCCTACATTGGCCCGTTATATCAAACGGTATATCCCGCCTATGGCCATGAAGACGGGTACAGCGTATTGGTCAGCCACCCGAGGGATTCGAGGATTATCTATTCTTGGAGAATCAATACTAAAACGGATGGGAATTGATGTCCCTCCTGAGGGACTAAACCCCGAAGGGACTATTCATGATTGGCTAGGTCTAGGTAGAATACAGCCCACCGAAACTTACTGGCGTTATCAGTGGATTGCTAACCTCCTGGGCAGCGGCGAGATAACCGAAGAGGAGGCAATTCAGGCTCTCAGAGAACAGAAAGGTAGAGCCTGGGATTTAGCCGTTCGTAGAGCTGCTGAACAGGTCGCCATTCCATCTGCTATCCGCTGGGGTACGTATATGCCCTTTAAAATTTACCCATCGGAAGAGCGTATCCTTCGTGGGCAAGGGCAAATTTATAAGAAATATTATGAACGGTATGAGCAAGGGGATAGAGATGCCCTCAAAGAATTTTATGAAATTTATCCCGAGTACCGTTTTCGTCAGCTGGCTTTTCGCTACTGGGATGTAGCCAAAGGCGAAATCTCCGAAGAAGAGTGGCAGGAATGGGTTGACCTTAATCTCAAGGTTAACGAATACTATCAGAAACGAGGCGAACTCGAACGACAGCGCCAGGACGCTTTACAGCGATTTCCGATTGGTTCTCCCGAACACTATCGTACAATTCAGGAATTTTCTCGTAGACGGCAAGAGTTGAATGAGGCGTATGAAGACGTTCTTACAGAGTATTTTGATGTTTTGGCCGATAATCGTAAGAAGTTTATCCAGTGGCGGGATGGGCCAAAAGCCAAGGCTATGCGGGAATTTCTGGACAGATGGTATAAAGCTGACCCCGAACAAAAAGAAAGGATGCTAGAAAACCTTCCACAAACCATGTTGGAGGTTGCGGCTTCTGTACGGGCTGATGAAGAGCCTCGTCTTTTTACGGCTCTGGACATCCGTAGGGAGTTGGTAAGACGGGACACACCTGTTGATGCAGTATATCGAGAGTTAAACAATCAAGTTGCTAAGGTATGGGACAAGTTCTATCAAACTGACTGGTGGGAGGAAAATACTACACAGGAAGTTCAGGATTTGTATGCTGTTTATAGAGACTTAGACTTCCCCTCCAATCAGGAGTTTCGAGAAGCACATCCCGAGCTGGATAAAGCACTCAACGATTACCAGCAGTGGAGAGATGACTTGCTCAATACAGTACTTGACCCAACAAGCCCCGACTTCATTGCTGCTATTACCGTCCTTCACCCTGATTGGGGTGAAGATAAGATTGCTGAGTTAAAACGAATTGGTAAACAAATCGGCGCTTTCGCTGCAAGAGATTATACGTATATACGCGGAAGCGACCGAGATATGGTCATATCTGAACTGTGGCGCTTTTGGGAAACCCTGCCGGAGAAAAGTCTGGCAAGACGAATGGCCAAAGACGTTCTAGGGCCTCGTTTTGCCGAGCTCTTTCTGGCCGGTGAGTACAACCAGATTTCCGATGAGGAATTGGCCCTGTGGCTTAACCTTCTGCCAGACGACTGGACATCGTTAATTCCCGAGGGTCGCCGTCCTCCTTTCGGTACAGGGCCTGTGCCGATGACGGAACAAGAACTTTTATTCGCAGCGCGTCGTCTGACCCAAGAAGAGTGGGACGAGATGGTACAGGGTGGCTGGATACCTCCTGAGCCAGAAGATAGGGAGGCATACCGCTTTGCTCCAACAGCTCGCCCCGAGACTGGACTTACCGAGGAGGAAGCACGTAAGGAGGCACAAGAGGCTCTGGAGAGAGCACGTGAACAGCTCCGTGCGGGGGAGGCCCCTGAGAAGATTGTTCTTCCGTCCCCCGCAGAAGAACAAGAGTATCAGCGGGCTTACGAACTGTTACAACGTGCTCTTAACGGAGAGTCCGACTTATGGGAACACGAACTTGTTGAGAAGTGGTTCCCACCCAATACTCCATCCCGACGCTTCTGGAAACTCTGGTATGACTGCGTGCCGCCGGGGGAGCTGGGAAAGTGGGCAAGAGAGCATCCTCTTGTTTCTGCTATCCTAGACAAAGTATCTCGTAAATATATTACTGACGATGCTTATACTGCGGCTATGGAGTTTCTGATTGAGGAACTTCCTAAGCATGACATTGGTGACCCTAGGGAGTACGAACAGGCACGGACAGAGGCTGAGGAGTATTTTGCCCTGATGACTCCAGAACTAGAGGCACTACGAGACGCATATTTCCAGATTCCGCAAGGAGCTCGCTGCGAAGGTATGAGTTGCCGACGTAAATTCTTAGAGGAGCATCCCGAATTACTAGCTCTCTTCGATGCCCAAAACAAATTTAAGGCCGAGCACCCAATCTTTACTAAGTATTACGACCCGGATTGGGTACAGCGGCAAGAGAAGTACGCTCAACGTACAGATGGTGGTCGGTATCGAGGGAGTGCGTATACAGGGAAAGGCTTCTATCGGGGCTCACCTATGTCGCAGGTAACCTGGCGGGGTCTGGTACATTCTCTTGGCCCTCTAGTAATGGGAGAGCTTATTGAGCATTGGGCTTCTAACCGTCCTTTATCCGCTGCGGCCAGACGACATCTACGTCGTGTTTGGGAAGCGAGTGGCACAGACCTGTCTTTTGACGACTGGTTAGACTACATTCGGCGACTATGGGTTCGGTTTGGGGCAACCGGCTTCAAGCAACCTACAACGCCACGAGTTAATATTCCGCCTGTTCTCGGTGGCCCCTATGTCACCGGGCGGGCGCGATGGAGAATAAGGAGGTAGAAATGAACGACGACCAGATGAAGGTTCAGGACACGCAGGACAAACCTTCCCCCGAAGAGGGTTCCGACGAAGGGATGCCTCAAGGCGCAGATACCCCAGAGGTGTCGAGCGAGAAGGTAGTACCGGCGCGAGACCTGGATGCTCTGAGGTCTGTCAAAGACAGGGAGATTGCTGCCGTCAAAAAACAGCTTGCCGAGCTCAAGGAACGTCTTCAGAAGGCTGAGACAGAGCGGGCGATTTTAGAAGAACGCGCTAGAACGGCGGAGGCAATGGCCTCAGAAGCACAACGTCAGGTAGCACTTCGCCAAAGTGTCAAAGCTGCCGCTACTCGAATTGCTATGAGTTATGGCCCGGAAATCGGGCGGACAGCAGAGGAAATGTTGATGCAGGCGGAGAGCCCTGACCATCTCAGCGCTCTGTTATACGAATTTTATAATGACAAACTCCCTGAGCTTATTGGGCTAAGCACACAAAAGAAAGAGAGAGAAGAGAGGAGGCAGCAAGCCATGTCTACGACTGTTGGAGTTACAAGCGGAGCACTTCCTCCTACGTCACCTTCTTTGCCAGCGGCGAGCGGGGATGTTCTTGATTCTGTAAAGAAAGACGTTGCCCGCGCACGGCGAGAGCGACTGTGGAAGGATTCCCCTGAGGGCATCGCAGCTCTGCGCAAAGCACGAGATGTATGCATCTCGCTGGGCTATCCGTCAAAATACCTTCCCAGGAATTGTTCCTGGGCACAGATTGCTAATGCCATATCTACGCTGGAAGATTTAGGAAAAGGTACGAGAGGAGGTGCTACATCAAAAGTGTAGTGGAGGTAAGAAATGGCTACGGTGAAGATTGGCCCTGAAAGTACCTATTCCGCTACTCAGCAGGTTGTCCGCAGTCTCGAAGACCGTCTCGACCTCATCACCAATGACGAGTATCCACTCTTGCGCACTGTGGGTCTGGGTAGTGGTGGGTCGGTGGATAACAAGAAGTATGAGAAATAGCCACTTGTACTTCTTCCACCCAGTACAACGAGACGTGGGATGTCATACAAAGTGGAGTGGCAGTATGACTAACTCGTTGTACTGTAAAAACCCCGCTGTATGCAAGGACACCTGAGTATCCGGAGGTGCTGATGAGGCGACAAACCAATGGTGCAGGCAATTTGCAGGCAAGCCCGTTTGATATAGGATATGTGGGAGGCTGTTTGGATTGTGATGGGTGTATTACTATCACGCGGGTACAGCCTCGCAAGAGACGGCCACGAGGAAGGTTTATTCCTGTCATCCAGTTTCAAAACACCAACTCCGAGTTCATAGAGGGGCTACATACTATTTTCGACAGGTATGGTGTAGGACACTGGATAGGATGGAGACCACAACGGGGACTAGGCCAAAAGCCTGTAGGAGTGTTGCATATACAGGGGCTGAAGCGCGTGGCAAGATTCCTATCTGTTTTTGGAATATGTGCAAAGGCAAAGCGAAAACAACTTCAGCTTTTGGCCGAATACGTAGATGTTAGGCTACGGCGTCCTCCAAAAACTCCTCCCGATAACTATGATGTTGAGATGTGGATTGAAATCGGTCGTCTCAACGGGCGTGCCCCAGAGACTATACGCGGGGCGTCCTGTTAATGGACGATGACATAGTCCGACCTCTATGGCGACATAGAGTTAACACGTTTTGGACGAGTTGATTCCCATCTCCGACGCCATTAACATGGCGGGTGGTTATACCGCCGATGGAACAACCCTAACGGTTGACAATGGCGAATACTTCAAGCCAGGCGATTTGATTCTGGTGGATTCGGAGATTATGTGGGTAATGGCAGTTGAGGGCGATGACCTGACGGTTAAGCCCGCTATGTGTGGTACAAGTGCTGCCAACCACAGCGACAATACCGTCGTTTATATTTTGGGAAACGCTCAGCTCGAGGGCTCCAGTCCTGGTGCCGCTCGTCAAGTTGTAACCACCCAGGTCTACAACTACACTCAGATTTTCAGTGAGGATGTCGAGATTTTCGGCTCCGAGACTGAGATGGCGGAATATGGAGTTGAGGGTATGGCCAAGCTCGACTACCGCATGGACAAGCGAATGCGCGAGCTCTATCAGAAGATGGAGCGCGGCTTGCTCTATGCGAAGCGCAATGCGCCTTCCGACAATACCGAGCCTCGCGTTTCCGGCGGTCTGGCCCAGTTCCTGAGCACCAACGTTACCGACAAGTCTGGTGCGGCCCTGGAGGAGGCCGACATCATTGATGAGTTGGAAAACATCTTCAACAACTACGGTCAGGAGGAAGTTCCTGACTTGATGGTCGGCAATTCCTGGGTTAAGCGGAAGATGACTGCCTGGTATCGTGGTCTCATTACGACCGACCGTGCTGAGCGCGTAGGTGGAGCCAGGATTGACCGAATCGAGACCGATTTTGGCACAGTAGACTTCCTGCTCGACCATCTGGTGAAGGGCGGTGAGCTCTACTTGCTGAACATGCGGTACATTGACTCGGTTGTACTGGGCGCTCGGTCTTTCAAGGCGATAGACGCGACTATCCCCGGTAAAGACCATATCGCTCGTCGAATCCTGGGTGAGTACGGCTGGCGTATTCGCAACGAGCAAACTATGGCCAAGATTTATAACTTCAGTACAACCACGTAGTGGATATAGGTCGGAACCTGACTCGGGGGCGGTAGTATTATCTACCGCCCCCACCATAATCCAGAGACCAACTGGATAAACAAACGTGGAGGTAAAAATGGCTGACGTTAGACTACTGGAATATCGTCGCAAGTGGGAAAAGCGCTGCGACATTGTTGGCCTGAAGTCCAGCGCAGGTGGTGCGACTGAGGTGAGCGAATGTATCGGCTTTTGGCGTGCTCCTGTAGATGCTTTGCTGCTCAGGGTTGGCATCATCTTCGGTGCCGACATCAGCAAGCAGGCTTCGGGTTCTGTGTCCAAGGTCAATTTCAAGCTCTACGACAGGAAGGATGACGGTTCTGGTACTACTCAGGTAGGTAGTACTATCGAGAATACCGCAGCTCTGGCCGACGACATCCTGCATGATTTTGAGGCGGGTGGCTATAAGTTGGCTGAGGGCTACGTCCTGGGCGTGGAGCGAACGGAAACTGACTATGGCACATCCAACGCTGCAGCGGTAGTTGCTCCGACTCTAGTGGTGGAGTGGATTCCATACTTTGCGACGTAAATAACTAAATAATTTCGGGGGAAGGGGGGCTTTACAGCCCCCCATCCCGACATGTGAGGGAGGTAGAAATGGCAGAAGAAGTTAAAAAGAGAGGGCCTGGTCGTCCTCGCAAATACCCTCGACCAGAGGAAGTAGATGCCAAACTTAAAGAGGAAATTCCCGTCCTTGTTGTTACTATGGGCCGCAGCCATCGTGTGGAGATTGGCCCCAGGGTAACTGACCCAGGCTACCCAACCTACTTGTATTTCTCGTACTGGGACATCAAGCGGGCCGGTTTGGGAGCGGGAGAAGATACTCCCATGTGCTGCATTAAGCTGACCAAGGATTGGTACGAGAATTATATTGAGGGTAAGGCTATCTACGAATGGCTAAATACCTACGATAAACTTCTAAACTACTTTGACAAACAGGAGATGTATGAGTTTGGCTGTCCCATTTGCGGGGAGACCCTTGTTCACATCTCTGAATATCTCAAACATATTCAGACCCATAAAGAGGCATTGGCAAACTTATAAGACCCTAATGGAGGTAAACGACAATGGCATGGACGAGCGTTGACTCTTTGAACCCACCCAAAGCGGCAAACCGTGTGGTGGATGAGACGGGCATTCGATTATCGGATGGCCCTTGTGTACTTTATCGCGCCGTTTTCACCTGTCTGAAAGTGGACAGCACAGACGGATATTCACTATTGAACATCGAAGACGCTACGTCTGACGGCGGTGGAACCATCTTGATAACCCTACCCTTCCAGGCGGCAGGCGAGACTGTTGAGGTTCGCTTCCGCAACGGCTTGAATTTTACCAACGGGCTGGGAATTGACCTGACTGCCGGTTCTGCTGGCGATGGTGAGGTCATGATTACCAAGTTTTTCGCTCAGACAAAACAGGCGTAAGGAGATAGGCTATGGCTAGGACATACAAGCAGCACATTCTATGGGAGCCTTGGGAGTCCAGCGGCTACAAGAGTAGTAGCGGGGCAATCAAATCCGGGCCAGGCCGAGTTGGAGGGATAATCATTATCACGGACGGAACAAATGACGCCACCGTCATCCTACGGGATGGAGGTTCAAGTGGCACTCAGAAAGTCTACGGCTATTGCGCTGGTTCCGATGTTACCAATACCGTCATGCTTCCACCGCCTGGAGTACGATTTGATACCGATATTTATCTTTCTCTGTCTGGTACCAACGCTACTGTTATCGTGCTGTACAAGTAGGTGAGCAATGAGAAGCAGAAAACGAACGCTTTCGGCCCTGGTCAGCCGATTGGCAGCGATGTTGGATGATACTGGTCATACGCGCTGGTCGTCTACTGAGAAGCAAGAGGCAATCAACCTGGCTATCCAGGCGGTCTGGCCGCGCTGGGTGGAGATTATAGATGTCTATCCCTTTGATACATATGATATGGAAACATTTGCATATCTTCTGCCCGAGGGAATAGACGACGTAATTGCCCTTTATTTCAAACCCAGCAATACTGATGACCCCTGGTGGTTGGTAAAGAAGTGGCATGTAGATGGAGATTTTCTATATCTCCATGATTCTTATAAAGATTACGATGGCCACGATATGAGGTTAGTTTGCGTTCGGGCTCCCTGGGAATTTAATACCACAGGAGTTACGGGCTCGGATGGCGCAACGACTATATCTACGGGGACGTTCACCTCATCTAGTGCTACTTTTCAGACAGATGGAGTAGAGCCTGGAGATGTTTTATGGTTGTACTCGGGTTGTGATGATGAGGATAGAAAGTTCTGGCTTATAAAGTCAGTAGACAGCGAAACTCAGCTAACTGTTTACGGTAACTTCTCGGCTACAGATACCAATATTACTTACTATATCAATTACTTCACCTTCGTACCTGAGATGTATATACTTCACAAAGCAGCGTCAGAATTGTTTCAGCTATCCGGTCATAAAGGGCTGGGGCAAGACGTTACAGAAGATATGCAATGGGCTGAGTTTCATGCTCAGATGGCTGAATACTATATTGACCGCCAGGGGAGGGCATATCCCAGCAAGAGGACAGCATAATGGCTTATTCTCTGTCTGATGTTCGATGGCCAAAGCTTCGAACACGGAAGCGTTTTGGATTAAAGCGTACACGGCACGACCGCGAGAGAAAACCAAAATTTGATTTGACCTCTCGCGGTCGTCGCCGCACACCTCTTGTACAAATTCAACAACCCTGGGCTGTTTGGCATCCTGAAGAGGAGACGACATAATGGGAACACCATACTTTGATTGGGCTTGGTGGCGAGGCGAAACTCGCAGGGCAATCCAGCTTACTTGGACATCAGATACACGGATTAAACATATATCCGTGTATCTAAAACGAAATCCGGACTATCCCCCTCATACTACTGAGATATCGTCTATTGAGTGGGAGTTCCGTGAGGGAACATCCGGAGACGAAACAGGTTTAGCTAATTCCACTGTTAAGGCATCAGGTAGTTGGGTTTGGGATAACGACGACTTGTGGCCACCTCATCAAGAAAGGTGGGCAACAGCAGTATTTACATCACCTGTCACTATAAACTCGTCAAAGTATTACTGGTTTGTTATAAAAATACCAGGAGATGTCGTAGATATTAAATTTAAACCTGCCTGGTTAATCCAATACAATTCTAGTGGAGCACCTACAGGTTATGCACAGGTTTACTCGTATTGTGGAGGCTCTTGGAGTAAACTGGCGGATTGGTATTGTCGCTATGAAATAACAGACCCACAGGCTGGAGTCAAATATCATTGCGTTGTAGACGGAGTCGGCTTCATGACGCCAGACGACCTGGCTAGCTATCGCTGCCAGCTTGCCACATCGTTTGGAGCAAACCTTAGAGGTGGAATGCAGAAGTACTCTCAGCTCCAGTATCCCTATTCGTCTTTCTCTCAAGATTCTTTCTATCATGGGATGGGATGGTTACGATTTGAAGACCCTCAAACGTATTGGTTTGGTATGAACGTTGATATGAGGGTTGATGGACAAGCCATTTTAGCCCCTCTGCCAACAATTACTACCGTCAACGATGACTGGGATAGATATCTCCCCGATAACCGTTATGATATAGAACTCCCTTGGCGAAAACACTCGTCCGATACTGTAACAGTTCAAAAAGTTGCTCAACCTTTTACACTCAAGGCTAATGATACACTCTATGGAGTAGTTGTTTATGTCAAAAAGCACTGGCAAAACGCTAAAATTGGAGGCGACCTCAAAGTATCTCTCTGCCAGGATAACTCCGGCAATCCGGGGTCAGTTATTGAGACCAAGACCATCACATCGCATGTTCGCCAGTGGACAACTCCCGTTTGGGTAGACTTTTCAAATTATACAGCAGGGACATCTGACGAAAATCTCTGGATTGTAGTTGAGACAACTGCCACCGATTTCTCATCCTTTGAGGTTTGGGCAGGCTGTCCCCCTGGAGATACGGGGGAAATTAAATACTATGACGGTTCAACCTGGAAGAGTGATAACGGTTATTCACTTGTTTTCTGTGTAAACCATCAGACGTTTGTACAGGACTGGAATGACCTCGACCATCCTGCTTTCTTCTGTGAATTTAACGGAGACCTTTACTTTGCTTACCACCAAAAGGTGTATAAGTGGAGTGAGACATCAAATGCCTGGTCTGTAGTAGATACTGTATCGGGTGGGGAATGTAAAGGTTTAGCTGCCTTTGGTGATTACATTTATGCTGCCTGGGGAAGCGGAAACGTTGTTCGCCGCTCTAACGATGGTTCAACCTGGAACGATGTATCAGGTATCAACGCAGACTTGCTCTGGGTTGGAAAAGGATATTTGTGGAAAAAGGATACCACAAATGGTCACAAAATACAGTACTCTAACGACGGTACAACCTGGTCATCAGACATCTCCGTAGGAACGGACGATTATGAGGTCACGGGCTTTTGTGAGTTTAACAACGTAGTCGTTGTAGCAAAAGAAGACGGTTTATATTATATTGACCGTGACTTTCTAGCTCACAGCTATTTCTTGTATAGAGACCAAGCAGACAGCCTTAACGGAAAGAATATCCAGGTTTGGTCGAATAATATTTATATCCCCGTTCATTCAGGATTGTGGAGATGGACAGGCTCTATGGTGGATATGATGGGGCCCGACCGTCGAAGCGGTATGCCGAAGTATTGGCGCGGCCGAGTCGCAGACATGTTGGCATTTGGCAATGGTATGTTTGTAGCCTATGATAACAATGCCAGTGCAAGCGACTGGTCAAGTCTTCTCTACTATAACGGAATTGGATGGCATGGCTTCTTAATGGGTCAAACCCAATCCACCGACGGTAGGCTGACGGCTCTGGCTCTAACTACAGACATTGGAAATGAGACCCGCCTGTGGATATTCACAAACTATCATATATCTTATATCGTCTTATCTGACCGTACAGAGAACCATTTTGAGTGGGACGGAGCGAAGTTTATCACAGAAGGGTGGTTTGTTACTCCCTGGTGGGATGGTGGGCTATACAATGCCAAGAAGTATTTCAACAACGTTACGTTTGTAGCTGATGGTTTAACCAATAACACTTACATAGACATTTTTTATCAGCTCGACGGGGCTGACATTGATGACGACCAGTACTATCTGGGGAGGTTAGACAGTAGCTCTCCTAACCCTCAAACCTTCCATCTGCCCGATGAGACTGAGGCATACAGCATCCGCTTTATTTTCTATCTTTATACGCAAGATGCGTCGGAAACGCCTAGATTGCGTAGTTACAACTGTGAGTGTTTAGTAAGGCCACCAGCGAGTTATGTTCATTCCGTTGCTTTGACTATTGGTGATAGAGTTCGCCTGATGGACGGGTCTGAGGATACCAATTCTGCAGATACCCTCTGGACTCATCTTCAAAAAGCTCAGGCCAAAGTAACACCTATTATCGTTCATTTTCCGTTCAAATCAGTACGGGGGTTTATCAGCGCATTACAGGAACAAACATCGGTTTATAAAGAGCAGGGCGCCACTCCACAATGGGAAAGAGTGGCCCTACTTTCAATAGTGGAAGCATAATGCGTTTATCAGATATAAAATGGCCCAGAACACGCAGGAAAGGCCGCTATATTCGTGAGCCCAAAACAGGGACTAGACTTATTCCTCTCGGAGAGACTTTGCGAGAGGCAATGATGGCGGGCCCTATAGATGCTCCTGCATCCGAGCGGATAATCTACGGCTGGCTTCTCCGTTTTGGCATCCCCTTTGACTATCAAGTACCTGTGATGGGAGGGCGAGCCGTTCCCGGAGGTGCAGTAGTAGACTTTTTAATCTACATTACCACTCCTCCTACAGTGCTAAGGGTTATGTCTTACTGGCATACCGACCCTGCTCAACGAGAAATTGACGCCCTTCAAAAAGCTGTTCTGGAGGAGGATTTTCAGTTTCGAGTAGTAGACATCTGGGAATGGGAAACCATGGACTGGGAGTTTCTCTCCCGAAGGATGCGAGAACTAATCTTCACCAATGCTACAACAGGCAGCGTGCCTGAGGCTACAATAGCCCATCAAACTACTGACCCGTTTGAGGAAATCATCTATGGCTTTAACGGTTCGTGAGATTCTAAAAAGACATGATGAGCGTCTCCAAGACCTGGAAAAGCGACTCGGTGCTATTGGCTTTTGGCAAGCCCAGCCCGAACAGATTCAACTCAGTGGGGAGACGTGGGAGGTATCAGGAGACCAAATAGCTGTCTGGTCTACCAATACAGACCGTCCTCTGTCCTGGACACAAGGACGGTGGGCACGTCTTAGAGCAGGAAGAGTCGAAGCACGTGGAGACGCATTCGACTTCAGGTCAGCCGCTAGCGGAGCTCGTATCATCTTCGATGATACGGGGCTATCCTTGTATAGTGCTGCAAAGCGAACAGTCTTTCTGGATGCAGCTACTGGCGATGCTGAGTTTGAGGGGACAGTTACTGCATCTGCTGGTGTTATCGGCGGATGGACGATAACATCAACCGAACTCCATAATACAGATATATGGCTTGATGCGGCAGCCAAACAAATTGCTATCAAATCTCAGACGTTTGGTGCAGCAGGTCTCCAGGCTGAGTATGATAGTGCCAATGCCGCAGCTAAATTCTACGTTGGAGACGGCGCTAATGCCTTTTTCCAGTTTGATGGCAGCAAAGTTACCTGGAAGGCAGCCAATACCGAGCTCGATGCGTCTGGAAACCTTTCGGCATCTAATGCCATAATATCAGGTACGATTACCGCTACTGCAGGCCAAATCGGTGGATGGACTATCACTTCTACCGAGCTCCACAATACCGACATTTGGTTAGACGCTACGGCCAAACAAATTGCCATTAAGAGTCAGACATTTGGCAACGCGGGTATCCAGCTAGAATACAATGCGGGCTCTCCACGCTTGTATGTTGGTGATGGAGCTAATGCCTTCCTGCAATTTGACGGCAGTAAGCTGACGTGGAAAGCAGCCAATACTGAGTTGGATGCAAGCGGTAATATTACGGCAAATAACGCTACAATATCGGGTACAATTACTACATCTAACCTCACGGCGGATGGCGGTACAATAGGTGGATGGAGTATTACATCCTCCGTTCTTCAGAAGCTGTCTGCAAACGTAGGTATTATTCTGGACAGCACTATACCAGCTGTTAAAGTAGGTAACACTGGAGATACATACATCTTAATTGATGGAGCAAACGGTCAGGTTGGGGTTAGTAATTTCTCGTCTGGCGTACGTGGATGGCGCATTGATGCAAATGGTGATGCTGAATTTAACAACATCACAGCACGAGGCGTCTTCCGTACTCCCGTCTTCTTAAAAGACGAAGTAACAGCTATTGGTGGTTCATTCCTTGTCGCCGAAGTAGACGCATTAACTTCTGATGTAACAACTCCGTCATCTACTGGCAGCTCGTTTACATTCAAATGCGAGCATAATTACTTTGCCGTTAATGATATTGTAAGATGTAAGCCTGATGGCACACGACAGTTTTGGGCAACCATCACTGGCATATCCGGAACTGGCCCCTATACGTACACAGCTACTTTCAATAGTGGCAACGCCAATACGACTTTCTACGCCGGGGAAGCTGTAGTTAATTATGGTTCAAACGGGCAAGGTCTTGTACAACTTACTGCCACCCTTGCCAACGCTCCCTTTATTAACATATTTACTCATGCAGGCTCTCCTTGGTCGAGTTTGACTGAACGGGTCAGGATAGGAAAGCTTGATGGCATAACAGACCCTAAATTTGGTAGCTTGTCGGGTTACGGTATATGGACAGATAATGGTTATTTTACTGGTAAAATCAAGGCTACATCTGGCGAGCTACAAACACTTGATATTACTGGTTTCTTATTGCTGACTGGCAGTGGAACTATCTGGACGAGTTCTGGCTTGCCTAGTCTTCGACTTGATGCAAACGGATTAAAGGCTTATGATTCAGGCGCCAATGTTGTATCTCAGCTAGATGCCAGTACAGGAAAGCTCTGGTCAAAGTTAGGAGGATTCGGCGGGACGTTTGATAACCCCAAGATTGTTCTCAATACCGATGGCACAGTATCGCTGAAGGACTTATCGGTTGAGGGAACGCTTACCTTATCAGGCAGCGGTAAAATCATTACTGCTGCGAGCCCAAATCCACGCATTGAGCTAACCACAAGCTTACTGGCAGGTTACAGCGATGCAACTACCAAGGAGTTCTACATTGATGCTGCTACGGGTAAAGCTTATTTTGCTGGTGGTAATGCAGTTCTCAGTGCTTCGGGGATTGAGTTAAGCGACACCCTGGATATTATTTTCACACACACACAAACCAGTGGGACTATCAAGGGCTTAAATAATGTTGTTACTGCCAATCCTGGTTCAGACTCTGCTGTAGATACTTGGGGAGCTTTTCTGAAAGCCCAAAGTCAGAGTGGAAATGCTCATAATATAGGTACGCTGATTGGGGCAATCGGAACTGCATCTCACTATGGAGGCGGAACAACAGATGAAGTTGTGGGCGTTTATGCATCTGCCTTTGCTCGAAATGGGTGCGGAAATCTAGATGAGTTGACGGGGGTTTGGTCATACGGAATAGTCGAGGCAAGTAGTGGAGACATCCAGAACGTCTACCTGTTTAAGGGCATGATGGCGGTTAACGCCCTAAGCGGAACCATAAACACGGCCTATGGTTTAATGCTCCCCGATATGAGTACGAACGCCCTTACAAGTTATGGCGTTTACCAGGACGGCACAAACGACATCAACCTTTTCAAGGGCAAAATCCGCCTGGAGAACGACCTGGAGTTTGACTCTGGGGACTACCTGGATTATGATACGGCTAATAACTACTTCCGCTTTTTCATCGGGAACACACAAAGACTCCAGATAGGGGCTGGGGCAATTACGGCACTCTATGCCAGTGGAAATGCCTGTTATTTCGATGGGCTTATGAAGCCTAAATTTATGATTATTGATGTCAGTACGGCCCAGAGCCCCGCAGCAACCTGGACTTGGTATAACGTGACAGGTGCAAGTGTATCCTGGACATCATATACTACCGAACATATCCTGGCTATAGGCCAATCTCACTGGCATAAAGGAACTGCTGGAGACAATGATTTTGTTCAGTTGCGGTGGAATCTAGATTCAGGAGCCGTGTATGATGAGTTCTTCCGCTTTACTTTTGAACACGATGATTGGCCTCAGAGACCTGCATGTTGGTTCTGGACTAACCTTTCGGCAGGCAGCCATTCCTTGCAGTTGCAATTTCGGTCTAGCTCAACGGGGCCAACGATACATAAACAACGCTTCTTTATCTGGAGAATAAAGGCATAGGAGGGAATTGTGGCACGCATCAAAATCGAGAAGGTCGAGATTGACTTGCTCAACAATACTCTACGGGTTGATTTAACCTTTCATGATGATGTACCTATTGAGAACACCAATGCACGACGTACTCTTGTAGGTGGTGAAACTCATATATTTCTGGCGGAGCCTCTAGGAGACCTGGCCGATGCACGTCGGCATCCTCTTCCTTCTGCATGGAGAGCCGATTTGGTAAATCTAATACAGAGAATACATGCCGACATACGACAATATCTATAGAAGGAGGTAGAAATATGGGAAAAAGACCGTCTGTAAAGCAAGTTCTGAACGAGGTTTGCAAACTTACGGGTACAGACCCTGGCAGCTATGAGCAGCTTCCTCAGCGGATATCTCAGATTTTTGATATAGCCTTAGCTGCTCCCCAGGGAGTCTTCCTGGTCTGGAGGGAAGGAGTCGCGGGCTCTCTCAACATCGTAACTTTGGGTATAAATACTAATGACCCCGTAGCTTTAGAGAATATTGCACAAATTCTTCGTTCAGCTGCTGACACTTGCTCTCGACAGGCTTTAGCACAAGCTCTTGGAGAGGACACTACCAATGCAGGACAGCGACAGACTCAATCAGAGGGTGAATCAAATAGAGCTACGCCTGGCAAGGCTGGAAGAAAGAATTCATAACATCAGCCAGGCGGTGAACCAAATCAAGGACAACGAGCAAAAACATGTATGGGCACTTATCATGATGCTGGCGGGCTCGTTGATTCCTCTGGTTCTAAAGGTACTTAATATAATTTAGATTAGTCTAATCCAAATTAGACTAATCTATCACAACGCAAAGGAGGTAAAAATGGACTGGAAGGACGTATTGGCTATATTGATAGCCTATAGGTCTGAGATTCTCTTGGCCTTAGCTGCTATTGCCTCTTTCACCTGGCAGTGGTGGAAGAAGCAAGCCATAGCCTTTATGCTCCAAATGGAGAAAGAGGCCAGAGAGAATCTTGAGCTGAGCGGCCCCGAGAAGTTGCAGGCTGTTATGCAGCTCATGAACGAAAAACTATTCAAGGGGGCAGTTCCCGATTACATCCTGCACTGGCTTGCTCAGAAGTGGTACGATGAAGCCATGAAAGCCTAGCGCTTTGTATTTCAAGCTTGGAGTACAAAGAGAAAAGGAGGGTTCTTGCCCTCCCGCTCTCTACCTCCTTCAACCACCCTGGGTCTCGCCCCGCCCAGGGTGGTATAAAAAGAAAGGGCGGGGAGACCATCTCCCCGCCCTTTTCAGTTTTGATTCAATACCTACGAGCACCCATGCACGTTTGTCAAATGAGCTTTTAACAAAGCTTTTGTTTTGAATGAAGCGTGAGCCGTTCCTGTTTCACAAAACGGGCAGTGCAAACGAAATCTCTTTCCTCTCATGTCCTCTTCATCCCCGAAATTGGGGATGGCCAAAGCCGACCTCTCGGTTTGAGCAGACGTATCGCTAGGACTATGTTTGCTGATTAAATGTCCTCTTGCCTCCACAGGAAATTCTAGTTTCTCCCCGCAGTAAGGACACTCCCACCAAATACTAGGACTTAACCTTTCTATTTCCATTTCAACCTCCTAGGCTCCCCAACGGGGAGTTACTTTTGCATCTATCACCATTGGAAGACCTCTGACTGAGACGGATAGAGCATCTTGAACTGCTTTGGCCGTCTCCTCTGCTTCGCTAATAGGCGTTTCAACAATGAGCTCGTCATGTACCTGACCGATAACCCGTCGCCGTTGTCGGATTAACTTAAAGACTCCTTGATTGATTATATCTGCTACAGTACCTTGGATGACTGCATTAACTGCTTGGCGAAGGGCACGCTCCTCAAGTTGTTTAATGGCATGTTCTTGTTCTCCAACACTCATCTCTCGGAGAATGCGGGAAGACAAGCCGACTTTATGAAGTTCTTCCTCTAATGCTGCTCGCTCCAGGCGCTCTTCACCTGGCGAGCAATCATCAATATCTACATCCAATAATTCTTTGGCCTTTAATAGCATGGGGCGGCGAGGCCGCCCAAACGCGGTGTAAACTACTCCATCGGCCAGCGCAGTACAGCGGGTATTTTCTATCCAACGCCTGACTCCTTTATATACAAGGTAGAAGCGTTCTAACAAATCTCGTGCATCATCCAACGATACTCCTGTAATTTTAGATACCCGACTCGGGCCCGCTCCGTAAATGGTAGCAAAGTTTACGGTTTTGCCAATAAATCTTTCCATCTTAGACACTTCGTCCAACCGCTTATCAAAGATAGCGGCTGCCGTAACTTTATGGACATCTTGCCCCTGTTTATAGGCATTCAACAAACGTTCATCCTGAGATAAAGCGGCCAACACTCTTAACTCTGCCTGAGACAGGTCGGCAACGACCAGTACATGGCCAGGAGCGGCGATAAGCCAATCCCTCATATTAACCGTATTTTCAGAGCGGGCCTTGGGAATATTCTGCAGGTTGGGGTTGGCGCAAGCCCATCGCCCCGTAAAGGTGCCGAAGACTTTCCAGGTGGGGTGCAGCCTCCCATTTACCGAACTCGCAAGCCATCCTCTGTCTCCGCTTAAATAACCTAATAATTTGACTTTTTTGCGGAGGTCGAGAATTGCGCTTGCTAACGCCCGTACTTCGGGAGAACTGGAAGACTCTGCGAATCGCTCCAGGACACTCTTGGCGACGGACTTGCGCCCTCTCTTAGTATATTCATCTTTATTCCATTTTGCTCCTAATAACTCAAGTGCGGCGACCAACTGCTGTGTAGAGTTTGGGTTTTCCAAACCAGGAGCTGATGCACATATCTGTGCTTTAAGCTCGTCTATCTCTTTGGCAAGCTCGCTTTGGTACGTTAGAACTGCGTCTCTATCGAGCTGCCATCCGACTCTTTCCATCAAAAATCCTACCAAAGGTAGTTTGTATACCTGTGTTTGATAGAAATCATGAAGACTTCTGGGAATTCTTGTTGAGAACCAACGGAATAAGTCGAAGGTATTCCGAACATCAGAGCAACAGTATTCGGCCTTTTCTTCCAGAGACCATATTGGAAAGGTTTTATCCCATCTCCTGGGCTGTCTGTCCAGGACGAGCCAGGTCAGAGTCTTTAAGTCGCGAGGTAAAGCTTCGTTATAAGTAATGGCAAGCCCCATCGTATCAATGGGAACTTTCAGAGGCAATACTCCCAAATTTGCCAGCCAATGCAGGTCGAATTTAGCGTTGTGAGCGACAAGTATTTGGTAGGGGTTATCAAACCAACTCTCCAGGGCAGCGGCTAGCCCATCTTCATCAAGCCCGCCCTCCCCTACGTGGATGTACCACTCATCACGAGCATCCGCAATCCCCAGCCCGATAATGCGGTCTGATGTCCAGTCAGTACCGGTGGTTTCAAAGTCAAACGCAATCGGTCTACCTCGCAGACGTTCTCGCAAGTCTATTGCCGCATCAAGAGTCGTTATTATCATGCTCTACCTCCTTCCACCAATCATCGGAGCAAACATGTCTGTTTTCAAAATCGTCTATGCTGCGGTAGAACTCATCGCTGTGCCACCATGCCCAGGGATGGGGAAAATCATGGAGCTCGTAAATGATGATGATATACTTTCCCATATACCATCCGTGAATCAACTCACAGATTGTTCCGACACTGGTATGCCCTTTAGGAAGCCATACCAGGATAGCATCACTGCGGCCTATATGAATGATGTCGTTCAGCACCAGTTTGGCAGAGTCCAGAATTCCAAACCTATTCTGTCTGATATTATTCACAAACTCCGCCTTCTGATGAGCATCGTCGAGAAATGGGTTGATAACCTGCCATCCTCGCTCCTTCAGAATATCTGTAATACGTTTCTCACCCTCTGTATTGTGTGAAGTTGCGGGGTGAGCAAAATAAATTCTGTATACGTTCATCTCTCTACCCTCCTACTAGCTGCGCTATGGCTTGCATAATAGCCATACCTGCGCATAGCCCAAACAACAGTGCGCACAGAAGCATGAAACAGCCCAATAAGGTTGTGTCGGAAATTCTATCTTCCATCATCTTTAACCTCCTTCCTCGGCTCTCGGCCTGCTACCAACCAGAGGCGGTCGTCGTAGTCCTCATAAACAACTACATTCATTGCCGCACATATATAATCTCGCGGGATGGCCAACCCTTTTGCCGACCATCGTGCCTTTCCCGCTTTACTCTCCACAACTTTGGTAAACCTGGCCGTAAGCCATTTCCAATTTGCTTTCAGATATTTCTGTAAGTCATTGAGGGGAATCATATAAATGCGCCCCTGTTTGACAAAGTAATAAGCATACCAGTTTGCCTTGCTTGTCATCACTCCAGATGGCTTGCCAGAGCACTCGTATTCCAAGAAAAAGTTTGCCCCTGTATGGGTGTCTGTTTTGATTTCCACATCTCCCCAGGGAGATATATGCAAATCTACACCCTCTCGTTGTTTCTTTCGATTCCCCTCGTAGTCTATCAGGGTACCAAATTTTCTTGCTAAAAGCAGTTTTACTCTAGCTGCTCCCGCCGCGCCCACTGCCATCATTGCTTTCAGTGAGTAAGGCATGACCGGCCTCCAATCGTTTTTGTGCCCTGGCGACCATAACAGGGTCGTGGTCGCAGGCGAGCCACTTGCGGTTTAACGCCTGTGCAACTAATGCTACTGTCCCCGTCCCTACAAGAGGGTCAAGAACAACATCGCCAGGGTCAGTAAGTTTGTTGATGAGATACACGGCCCATCCCTCATCCTGTTGCCAGGGATGAATACTCTTGTCTCTGGCCCAAGCTCGGATTGAATCTGTAATAGGACGATTTGGAGTCAGTTTCTGATTTACATACCAAACCAGAGGTTTCCAGCAAACCTCAATTCCCATAACCATTCGAGCATGAGACCCCTCCCAATAATCATAGTGAATCACCCATCTGTATTTCATATGCTTACTCATCTGGGTGAGTATTTCGTCCAGACAAAACAGAGGGGCCATAGCTACCAGGCTACCACCAACTCTCAAAACGCGACTACCCTCTCGGGCCAAAGCCTCATACAACCAAATATAATCTCTTCCGTAGGGAGGGTCTGTTAAAATCAAGTCAACACTTCCTTCAGGAAGTTGTTGCATGAACTCGATTGCGTCAGATAGTATAACCTTTCCGATATATTTCTCTATTGTCATCTGTCCTCCTCTTCGTCCTGAGCTATGATGAATTCATGTTCTTTGCCATCCAGACATACAAATGGGTCAGGACTTATTGACACGCCAAGCATTGTAAGTAAAGCATATACCATCAACCGCTCTAATGACTCCCCGCATTTATGACAGTACATATTCATCATGTTCCCCTTTCTACCACCCTCCCCAGGCTGAGTGGGCAAACTCTATCACATCGTCATCGAATTTGATTTCCTTAACAGTATATGTCCAATACCCTGTCGGCAAAGATGTTGGCTTAGTGTGACATTCCAGCCAATCCTGGTTGCTCTGTTGTGCTTTGGCAACTGCGTCTGATGCACTAGGAGCGCGAACGATGTAGTTCCACCGTTCTCCAGCTCCCCGCATCTCCCGCTGAAGAATTACATGCCATAATGTCATTACCACAACCTCCCTCTAGCTTTCAAAACTTCTGCTACATCTTTACCGCCTTCCCATTCCAGGCTAACCACCAATAGATTAGGGAAATTGCGCTCGAAGTAATAAAATGCTGCTGTTCGAGCTCGCTGCCCCGCATCGTCCATGTCGAACGCCAGATAGAGAGTCGTTCCCATGTCAGCAAAGCGTCCCCAAATCCCACTCCACCATTTTAACTTTGTACTACTGCCTGATGGAACAGATATAGCAGGGATGTTGTGAGACAGCGCGCTCAGGGCATCGAATTCCCCTTCACATAACAGAACCTGAGAAGGACGGTTATTGAGAATCCAATTTAGTGCGAAAGCAGGATAAAGATAATAGAATCCTCGTCCTTCTAGTGCCCAATACTTTGGGCCGTCTTGAGTTTTGCGGTCATCTCTTCGGAATTTAACCGCCCAGACCTGGTGGTCTAAACCTAAATGAGGAATGGTAAAGGCATTCCCTTCGTACCCAATAAAAGCTCTATTTAAGACAATAGGCGATAAAGCATACCTATCACATAAATATTGTACATCCTGTGGCTTACGTTGGTTCATCCATTTCCGAATGAGAGTTGGAGATACGGGTTTGATGGCCTCGCTTTGTTGCACTGTCTGCTGAACTCTTCCCTGGGCCAACAACCCATACAGGTAACGACGGGCTTTGGGGATTGACCATCCCAGGAAGATTCTACACGCTTCAAATATGTCTGATGTATGCCAGCCACAGCCGAAGCAGTAAGCGCCATTGGGATAGATAAACACAGACGGATGTTTGTCTCCTTCAGCGTGTCTTTCGGGAAAAGGACACCGCCTATGTCCAACTCCAAATACGTCTTGCCAATTGATGTACTTCCGAATGAGTCGCCCCTGAACCCTTGTTCGTGAACTCATTTTCGCCCCTTTCCAGAGGGTTGAATCGCGGCTCGTTTCTGAACCCAGGGGTATGTTTTAGAGCCGCAAACCCCACAAATGTCAAATGCTGTAAACCGCCGACATTGATAACATACTCTAATAGTAACCTTGACCTCTTTGTTGTCTTCTCTGGTATTTTTCTTTGACATCTTTCCCTATCTCCGCAAGCATTGCACCTATAATATAGGCAACTATCACCGCTGCCAACGCAATTGCTACCATATTCTACCTCCTTACTGGTCAACCCGCCACCAATCAGGATGTTCAACACAAATATCTCGGTGGGGACAATACCTACACATAAAATATTTATCGGGCCCTGCACACAACTCGCGAGGCGGCACTTCCCTTTTATCTAAACACTCCTGATAGAAATCAAGCAACTCCACAACCATGCTCATCACTTTATCTCTGTCCCATAAAGGGATGGCCTCTTGTTTATGTGTAGAATAAGTCAAATATGTGACAAAAGCTTTACACACAGGATACCCATTCGCTCGCAAAAGCTCAGCATAAACGTTAAGCTGTCGGATATGTTCTGGTTTGGGTTGGTCAGGGAGTCGGGATGTCGTCTTGTAATCCACCAGAATTTGCTGGTCGGGATAATACGCATCTATCTGACCTGACAAATCGGGAATATCGGGGAAAGAAAACCTGACCTCCCTGAGAACTTTCCCGAACTCGGGCGGCAGTTTCACTGCTTGTTTATCCGCATGAGCCCACCTTCCTCGAACCGAGTAGTATCCTATATCGGGAGATATGTAATAATCAATCAGATGGTTAAGAAGCGTTTTTCGAGGGAACTCTGACGTTATCTCAGTTACGGATAAACCTCTCAGCCGCCTATTTTGCAGCATCTGAGCTAACACCATCGGGTCATACTTACAATCGGGCCGCTCTTTATTCAAAGCGCACTCCAAACATCTGTGGGTGGGGGTGTTTTTGCCCGTTATGGGGCAGATAACACCCTTTATCATAAGTAACCTCCTCCGATGTCTTCCTCACGAATTACAGGAGGAAGCGGTAGAGGGAAGAACACTATTGCCTCTGGATGATAAGGTCTTCCCTCGTGGTTAAACAAAGTTATTTTATCTAGATTCTGTTCCAGTCTGGTTAAAAGAACATGAATACCTCTTGGCATGACGGCCAGGTTTTCCCATTCGTTATTGGTTGGATTACCATCAATATGATGGACGTGGTCATCAGACTTAAGCCGTCGCCCCAAGGCTGTCTCCACTTGAAGACGGTAATCATACGTCCTTCGACCGTTCGGAGTTGTTACTCTCTTCCGTGTCATGGTCGGCCCTCCCTTCTACACGTACATCTGTTACAGGTTCAATATACATCATAGCCGCTTGAATGAGCGCATTTGCCAAGACAAGTGCCTCACCCAAAGTTAACTCATGACCCCAGGTATCGGGGTTTCCATTCTCGTCCTCTCCATCGTAGGCAATAAAAATACAATTGTCTTTATGAGGGCTGTCCTCAACCAGCCCACCCATAAACGCCCCGTTTTGATAAACGTATGTTGCTATTGGAATATATACTGACATGTCTACCTCCTTCTATACTTATTTATATCGCTTATGATTTTTAAATGCAACAGGTGTACAAAGTACACTACAACCATAGTGATTCCAAGGATAAGTATTGAATACACGGTCAGCTACTCTAGAGTATCGGAGGAGGCGGATGAATTTGTCTAAATACCATACTACAGGCTGGTTAGACGCACAGACCAAAACAGTCTTTTTATCTTACATTCTCTGTTCTTTAACATTTGTATCACCCGCCTCCTCCGTACTGCCTGTGAGTCAGCGATGCTTAGATACTAGGGAAGACAGTCGGTGTCATTGTGCTTTACGCTATAGTGGCAAGGAGCCCAGCTATAGCCATACACTGTAACTGCTCCCCAATGAGACGGCTCAAATGGGTCATCTACAGGAACTCGCCAGCGGATTAGAGTGTACCTGATATAGTCTCCATCGGCATTGTCATTCTCAAATGAGAGAATGGATGGACACCCATTTGTCCAATTCCCGCTGATGCAATGCCATTGTTGACCTGATGTAGTCTCTCTCAGGTCATACCAAGTTCCATCGGTATTGCTATAAACTTTTACAGCAACATCCCACGCTCCTGCCGAACATACACGGAGATTGACCTGGCAGAAGCCAGGTTTGTTGATATCATAACGATACCAGATTTCCTTGTACTGCGGAGGTGGGGCTGCCTCAACCGTCATCACTCCTGCCAGAGTTGCAAGCAATAGTACAAGCAATATAAACTTTACAAAACGCTTGTTAAACATATTCACTCCTCCTTTTATGACTTATATTGACTCACAGGCAAAGCAGGGGACGAGGGACTTGAACCCCCAACCAACGGTTTTGGAGACCGCTGCTCTACCAATTGAGCTAGCCCCCTGCTACAGACAGAAAGGAGGGACAAGACAGCAGCGACAGTAATATCAGCGGCGCAATCGCCGCGCCTTTCTAGTCTTACTTACCGCTGAATCTTCGCGGCCCGACATGTTACGGAGGGTAGCCAACACCTCCTCTAGCTCATCAAGACTCATGTCGTTCAGTCCAGGAAATTCTCTTTTGGCAAAGATTCCTTTCGCGGTTGCCGTTTCAAAAATACGGCCCAATACGGCCCGCCTGGCCCTGGTATCATCTTGAGTAGGTCGAGACTTTGGCTTGGATGTAACAGGTATGTCCTGTCTGTCTCCAAAACGGCTATAGAATTCCTCCAGGTCTTCGGCCAGAGCATCTTCCCACTCATCCTGGATGTTCATCCACTCCTCCACATAGCGGGTCATCTCTTCCCAGCTTCCTATGGGAAGCTCAACTCCAATATGCCCCATTACAGACCACAGATACTTTTTGGTGTCGAGCTTCAGTATTGCCCCCTCGGGAAGAGGGACGCCAGGAGTGTCCTCGGAGGGAGGAGGAACATCCTCGGCTGCCGTCTCAACCATATCAAAGACGGCCTGCTCCAAAATATTCTTTTCGCTCATTCCTTACCTCCTATATACTTATCAAATTCTCTACCTTCCTTTATTAAGTCCTCCAACATTTTCTCTGCCTCTCCCGCAACATCAGGATTGGGGCTATTCAACATCGTTTCCAACACCAGGAGGGAAACGATAGCGTCGTAGTTTGCCTTATCCCGGAAGACATCGAGCAAGGGTTCACCCAGGTTGTCTTTATGGCCGTGATAGGCGAGCTGCGTCATTCTCGCTACCTTGTCAAAGTAACGGATAAACGCTCCCTGTTCTGGTAGGATACCCATAAGCATCTGAGTATAGAAGTTGTTAAAAGCATAACGCTTACCGCTATACCCAGACCGTTTCTCTTCGAGGATGTCGAGTGCCTGCTTCCAGATACCCAGCTGAGCCAGACGGGCCTCCTCCCGACTCATTCTCCGAGGGCGCAAAAGTGCACTTAAACTTTCGATGTCAACGAGGTTCTTCTGCATTTTATGTCCTCCAGATGGTTGTTAGCATATTCCTTATCGTCTTGTTCTTTTGGTCTCATAAACTCGCATTGATAGTCTCGATACCTCTTCATCCACTCATCGTCGTTATGCAAAACAAACCTTCCCACAGAAGGGATAAAGAAAACTCTGACTACCTCAAATCGGCCCATAAATCTGTTCTTCTGAACACTCAAATAAACTGGGACTTTCCTTCCTACTACACTCCTGCTTGCCTGCTGTAACTCAGCAAGCATAGGAGAGTGCACAATAATGATATTTGCCGCCTGGTAAGATGGCATAACACTGCCTCGTAGAGCTCCATAGGAGGGAATCTTGCCCGACCTTAACCCCTCTTTTGTGAGAGGCCAGATAGTCAAAATGTGAGTATTGAATTTTTGTGCCAGAGACTCCAATCTCTGACAGATGAAGTCAGGTCTGGCAACTGCGCCATCGTACTCCCCTACATCACTCAATACTCCTGCATGGTCTATGATAACAAGGGGGATGTCCAACCCCTCGGAAAAGACGAGCTCGGTCAGCTTCTGCTCGATAGAAAAGGTGTCTGTAGCTCCCCCACCCATGAGTTCCACAGGAAAAGTGGCTATGCATTCCAGGGCCTGAGCTATAAGACCGTCCACATCTACGTCCTCGGGGATTGCCTCCATTTCCTCTCCATTCCACCACTCGCTATATTCCCCTAATACCAGCATACCCTGGGGGATGCCCGTCAAGAGGCTGATAACTCTTTGTATCCAGAGATGTTCTCCCATCTCTGCTGATACCATTAAGATTCGTTGCTTGGGGTGAAGGTTTTGAAAGTAGACGTTTCTCACTACCACATTAGTAGTAAAAGCGGTCTTTCCCATACCAGGAGCCCCCGCAACAACAGTCGTAGCTCCTCGGATAAAACCCTGAATGAGCTCATCGAGTTCTGGAAAACAAGAGGGCAAGCCGATAAAAGCTTGCCCTCTTAACAGAGCGAGGGTCTCCTTCGTCGAGTTTACCCATGCTTTGATGTCGCTCTGAATATATTCGATTGTCATAGGGGCTATCCTTTCGTATAGACTTTCTTTATGCCAGGGTCTCCTCCAATACGCAAGAAGGGAGTTTCCTGATAACGCATCCCTCGAGCTCTTGCCAGCATCTCATCCAGCTTGCGCTCAGCGTAGTCATTGCTGGGTTGCACCCTGTTGTCTCTGATAGGGCGTCCCTCCATCCAACCCCAAAGATAGGGGCCATAAACGATGGTCTCCGGGCCCGGAGTGATGATGACGGGCCGAAACCAGAGCTCCAGAAACACCCGCTCCGGGTTTATCCTACGAACCTTCATTGCGTGGAGATGACAGAGATGGCTTTGCCCCTTATCATCAAAAACTTTATAAGTTAAAGGAAAAGTTAAGTCCATATCACACCTCGATAAATATTGATTTACCTTCTCTTGTCAAGAGGACACCCTTTGGAAAACAATCCCACTTTATCCCCTTCCCCCCTCTTCTTCTGAAGTTGTAGATAACCCACTTCCATCGAGAATCTGGGTCGGGCTCAGCAATCACGTGGAGGCCGGCCCGTATTACCCGTGTAGCCTCTTTCTCCTTGACTCCTAGGGTACACATTGCCTCTCGCAAGGAGGCTAGAAAGGTGGGACGAATGGGGATGGGGCTACCGTCTCCATCATACCCTACAAAAATGACTCCCTTGCGTTTCTCTGTTGGAGACAGAGACGCATAGCCGTGTTCCCTTATCTGGCGAAGTTCATCTCGGTAGGCGCGGGTGGCCTCCAGCACCTTGTCTGAGGACACTACCATTACCTCACGATTTACCCAATGCCGTACCTCTTTGGGAGTCCCCCCTCCCACCATCCAACAACGAGCCAAGGCCCGATTCTCTGTGGGGCGTCCTAGAGACACCCAGGTACTTCGTCCTAAACGGAGTTTGGCACTGTAGAGAACACTTTCTCGAAGACGAGATATAGGTGGGTTTTTGTTTACGTCTCGCTGAAACTGGGTTAAACCATAACCCGTCCTGTAATCGTCCTCAACATTCAGTCGTTCTCTCATCGAGATTGTATGGTATCCCTCTGGGCCACTCCAGCGCCTGAACAGGTCTATCAGCATTAAGCGTGCCGCGCCCTCCAGGTATCTGGAGGGATTCCGCGCTGTACTCAGGTCTAGCGTTCCTTGTTGAAGAGATTCATATAATCCCTGTACTAAATCCTGGACAACATCATCAATCTCCAGAGCTGCATCAGGGATATACTGGAGTAGCTGACCAACCACCTTATTGGCCGCAGCATATAAGTCAGTCGCGTCAACGTGCATCTTTGCCTCCTTCCCGTCCTGATTTCTAGTTCGGAAACTTGTCGAATTTTTGTCAAATCCGGGCATCTATCCTATGATATTTCTAAAGAAGGTCAGATACGCCTCCTGGGAGGGTTCAGATTTAAGCCCTGGAGCAGTGTTAACCTCTAGAACATACAGTCTACCGTCTCTGTCCATAATAACGTCTACCGCTCCAAAGTGGAGACCTAAAGCCCTTACCGCTGTTATACCCAATTCCATAACGTGAGGATAATCCTCGACTGCTCGAGTGTGAAACCTATAGCCGTGCTTGTAGTTCCACACCTGAGCGGGAGGCATATCTCTTAAGCGTAACTTGCGCTGTAAATACCGCAACTCGACATCACCGAATTCTCCCACATGTACTCTAAATTCCGCCCTTTTGTCAATATATTTGACAACATAGTCAAAGTTGAGTGGGATGTCCTCAGCGCTCTCAACGTATTGTAACCCTTTACCTCCATAATGAGATGCGGTTCGGGCCAACCCAGGCAAGACAGAGGAGTAATCCGCCCCATCACATATTCTCACAAACGGAGGAACAGATACTCCTGCATCTTGCAGGCGTTTTAATGCTCCGAGCTTGTTGCTTGCCTCGAGGATAGCCGTTCGAGGGTTGACCACCTGAGGCGGAGAGTACCATAAACGACAGGCATTCCCCCATCGGATAACACTCATCCGAGTCTGAGGCAAATTGCGTTGGTTAAAGTGTTGGATTCTCAACTCCCTGGCAAGCCATCGTCCTGTCTTTCCTGTTATTCCCGAGTATGACAGTATTGCCCACATTATTCCTCCTCCTTATCGTCTTCTGGAGGCGGTGTCAATAGAGGTTTATCATCACCGTTATTGTCATCGTTATCAGACACGGCCTTATTGAGTCTCTTCGTAATCAGATGCCAAGTTCGCCCTCCACAGAGGGGACACTCCCAACACCCGGCGAGCAAATCGTCTGTTGCTATCAGCCCACACCTATCACAACGCCAGAAATCATCGCCACTATCATCATTGTCATCATCTGGTTCTCTAGAAGGGCATAGAGTGTCAATCAAGTCTTCCTGCATTGTAATAAAGTCGGGTTGTACTCCTGTAATCAACCCATAAGCACTCCACAGTTTGTCGTGAGCCAGTTCGCTTAGTGAAAGTATTCTATGAGATGTGCTATAGCCGTTGCCTGTTAACCACCTGGCCAGACCACTGGAGCGCTCTTTTATGCGAAGGACAAAATCAGGCCCCCAGGTTGCGGGCTTAATAACATCGTACTCGTCATCCACTTGCTGGATGACAGCGACTATGCAATCCCAATCCTTCGGGTCAACCTTGAGAGGTTCGGATACCAGAACCCAGATTGGAAGAGGCCAGAAGACATACCGCAACCAAACCTCTTTACTTGCGCTGTCCTGGAAGATGACAACGTCGCCGTCCATAAGCTCCTGCTCTGTAGCCAGTATATACATGCACTCAGCATCTGTGTGCATCTGAGATAGACATAGCCAATTCCCCTCCAGCTCCAAGACATAAAGCCCCAGGTCTTCTAGGAGCTGGCAACCTTCAACCTCCTCCCATTCCACAGGAGGGAAGATGTTATCAGCCCTCGTGTCCAACAGCTCGAGAAGTTTTTGCCAGATGCCTCGAGATGACTCCACCCGTTTCCTGATGAGGTAACCTAGACCATCCGTGTTAGTCAAGGCGCTCTCCTGTGAGATATCCTTAGCCTGTTCACTGTCCTTCTCATCTTTCTCATTTTCAGATGGTTTTGTAGTCTTAGCTCGAGGCAGGTAGTGCACCACTCCTCTCGTCTTGGACAGCAAGTGCTCTGGTATGTCCTCGCAGAGATTCACTCCATTACATCCCCAGAAATCCTCAACGCTATCCCAGTCCACCGCTGAGGTAGCAGCAGATGCAAATAATTCAACACCGTCTAGCTGAATCCTGCAGAAGTCGCTGCTCGAGCTTGGTTTGTAGAGGTATACTCCATCTTCGGCCATAACGAGAGTTACTCCTGTGCCCACAACGCGCAAGATGTCTGGCCCCCATTTAGCCACCAGATGGGCGATAACCATCGCATCGCTCACGTCAGGAGGAAAGGGGAGCTGAATCCCTTGCCCCAGGAGGGCAAAATACCCGTTTGTCCAGTCCTTCCACGTCCCGTTGAAGACGAAGAGACTATCATCTACCTGAAAGGGCATACATAGCTCATCGCACTCTCTTCCCACCGACGGAATACGAGAATGGTAGAGGAAACCGTAAAGCGTATCATCAATATGCTCTTGCATAAGTTCTAATGCTTTCCCAGGTGTTAAACTCAAACCCTTTTCCACGTGAGGAGTTTTGTCTTGGGAAAGCCAGCCAACACCCAAACCGTGTCCTCCACCAACTTTATTGAGGAATTCCAGTTCCTTCAGGAGCATATCGCTGTCTATGTTCTTTACTGCGTCTGTCGGTATATAAGCTAACCTGCACATCATCCCCTCCTTATCTGTCTTTGTATGTCTACCTGTACTCTATGCCAGACATAGTCGCTGGTAAAGTTATCCCGAACTCCTCCTGAATTCACCCACACCCAGGCTTCTGCAAAACGTGGAGAAGACGGGACAGACATATGATTGAGAACATCATTCCAATAATCTACACTTACAACCTTCCCTCCAACCATCCTGGCGAACAGATTCCGAAGAAGAGCAGCGTCATCGTTTAGGACAAAACGTTGTATAAGTTCTCGAAGAAAGTCTAAGTCGAAAGATATGACAGCTCTGGCAGAGGGATAACCATAGTCAAAAACACTACCATAACTACGAACGACAACTCCTGGACAAGCATCCCGGAGCACTGATATTGTATCGGCGGGGATTTTTGAGGTTCCACTAACTAAAACATCTGCTCCTGCCCTGACTACTTGGTTTTCCGCTGCTGTTACAATGACGGCATAGGACGTATCCGGGATGGCGATTGCCTTCTCTCCATCCTCGAAGATAGTAGCGAAGTAAGTATGACCGACCGCTCCTACTCTAGGCCAGCGCAAAGGCACGGGGCGAACACGGAAATCACAGGTCTTAATGTACATCTTACAGATGTCTGGAGATATTCTCCTGTCGTAAGGAGGGTTTTTCACTATGCCCCACCCCACTCGTATATCCTGGTCATCCCGAGACACGTACCCTCTCTGAATACAGTGAACGAGATAACCAAGACCTGACGCTATGGAAGGGTCTCGGGCCAGGGGCAGGCTCCTCCATATTCTTCTCACCTGCAAAAAGTGCTTTATGAGTGCTGGCCGCTTATAGCTTGAGAATGCAGTAGCCAGTCGAGGCGGAGGCTTTATAGGGTTTAGTGCCCCGTTTAACACAGCATCGGCTATCAGATAGGTATATGAGAGAACAGCAAACGCCTGGCCTTTTGAACCTATCCAACTACCTAGAGAGCGATACTCCAAACCCCAAGGTTGGCTGCGTGTATCTCCCAGCTGTCCATAACAAGACTCCATACGACGCAATTTTGCATTGCGCGGTTCCTCGAGCAGTAAGAGGACGGGTGCTACGTAGTAGCTTAGGGCAGCCCCCAGCGCTATTTGCCAATCCGAGCTCATCTTTTCGCCCTTAATGCCTAGATGAATATGTCCACCTATAGCATCTCCAGGAGTCGGGTCGTCAGTTTCCGGAATCCAGTTTCCGGCCAACATCCTTAGTCTCGGCAAGGGAATAGAGCTTTCGAGATACCGTTTATGCCAGGAGCGAATGAGAGCCTCGATGTTTTTGATGTGGTCTTTGACGTGAACAGCGTAGTTAGCCCGAACTTCTCCTATATCGGAATGGCCGTCTACTCCACAACTACCCTCATCCTGCTCAAAGCTGGCCCAAGGCAATGTCCTCACGAAAACCTGTCCACCCAGAGAGTCGTCAACGAGACCGTATTCCGGGTCACTCCCTATAGTAACGATGACCCGTCCTGTATCTCCGATTCTAACTCGCTCTGCTTTCATTGCCGTCCTCCCTCCTAATACCTTCCTCCAATTATATCGTGAAAGACAAGTGAGCGTCTAGCACTAGGGTTGTACAACTCAGACGAGAAAGGATAACGCTCCAAATCTTTGCATCTGGTAAACAGGAGTTCAATAGGGTCGTCAGTACTCGTGAATCCCGGATATGACATCATCCAGTCTGCAACAGCGTCGGCTGCCGGGAAAACAATACAACTCACCTGTTCATCCCGTGTTCTCCAGTCGGGCCTGATTCCCAAACTAATAATATCATACTTCAGAAACGTATTGGTGATAACCAGAGCCTGTAGCGTACGCATCCTCCACAGGTCTTCACCGGCACTGAATACATAAGGTGTTAAACGGGTAATCCACTGAGTAGAATACTGAAGCTCTTGATTCAACAAGCCTAACCATCCCAGCGTGAGTCCCCACAGCTCCTGAATCATTCGAGCTCCTACCAGCAAAGATAAATGTCTGGGCGTCCTGGGATGGATGATTATTGGTTTATCTGCTTTACAGTTAGGACAACTAAATGCCCATGATGCTACGTGCTGACTACGTCTCTTGTAATGACGTACAAGAGCATGTAAGTCTCGCCTCTCTATCACCACGAATTGGCCATAAATACGAGGTTTCTGGGCGAGTATATCTTCCAACGCCTTTATATAGAAAGGCAACTCTATGACCGATGGAATTCCTTTATCACAGCACGTCCCAAATTTAGTAGAATATATATCACATCCTCGAGATGCCAGGAAAGCCAGTCGCCGCTGCTCGTCCATCTGTTTTCCCGCAACAAGCGAGAAGATATGGTGTACCAATTTCGGAGTGAGTCGCCCTCCCGCTAGCTCGGGGATATATTTCCTGACCTGCACGAAAGCCTCCCTGTAGGCGACAGGCATCTTCAACACGGGGATATTGCGCCGCCGTGTAATTTTTAGTTTTGTTGCTATTGGCTCCCACAACAACATAGTGAATCCTCCTTCAACTCTAGATTCCAAGCTGTCTTCCTGACAGGTGAGAGTGCGGGATAAAAGTATCATCCTGCACTCTCGCCTGGCAAGAAAACTCTTGTCAGGCGGGCTGGGTTTGGGCCGTAGCGCACGGGAGAAAGGGCTAAACACGTGCTGCTACTGCAGCCGCTCTTCTGGCCTCACCCTCCACTCCTTGGCCATCGAAGAGCGGCGTGGGTCTTGATACAAGCCCCTCCCTCACCCACGCCGGGGGAGTAGGCAGGGAACGGAGTGTACTGGGACTGCAAGCCCGCACCGTGCGTACCTCCTCCGCCAGAGAACAACACGGGCCAACCCGTATATTGTCTCATCCTCGCTAAGGGCGATTAGTGAGACGCTCACCCCGCCACGCTGGGTTGGTAGCATAGCTGGGGCGAGGGGACGGTGTAACCCTCATCCCTAGGGTTTCAAATTCAAACTAGAAAGGAATATCAGCATACCTGGTGGTAGAGGCGTTGACTCGTGTCTGCTGCTCAGTCCTGGAAGACACTCTTCCTGCAGCCTGTTCCAGGTCGCGATAAACGCGCCCACCATCAAGGTAATCACATATGGTCTCCATCCAACGTTTTATCAACTGAGAACCTCCATAACCATACCCGTGTCTTGCTGAGGACATAGCAAGGTCTAAAGCGTAGTCCAGATGAACAGCATAATTTTTGCCTCCATAAACGCAGGTCATATAGCTTGCCCACCGCCTTCCTTCCTCCAGGTCAGTCCTGAATACCCAAACGCGGTTACCCGAATACCATTGACCTGCATAGATGAGCATTATGATAAGGTCAGCACCTGATGGAGAACCAACCAACCTGGTGTGGACGGGATAACGCCCAGCACCTACGATGTCGGGATGGCGTGTCGCCCACTTCTCCATCCAATCAATAAGACGTTCAGTCTTCGCCATCCTACTTCTGGCAATCCTCCTAACATAATATCTCTTCTTGCGGAGCGCTGTTTTATCAAAACAACTCTCGGTATCAACAGCAATAGGATACCAGCGACAGATACGCTTTACTACATACAGTATACGCTCTTGCTGAGAAGATGACAGCGAAGAAAAGACAGAGCTTGCGTCTATCTTTCTCAGGATTCTATCTAGCTCTGACATCGCTTAAGCCCTCCTTTCGTGGCTGTAACTTCTTTTTCATCACACAGACATACCCATCCGGGTCTGCTACCTCCCGGAAACCCAACTTCCGATATAGCTCTCTGGCAGGATTGCCTGTCGTTACCATCAGCCAGGCAACATCCACTCCCTGTTCTCCGTGATACTGTAAGACGTGTTGGAGAAGGGCGGTCGCATAACCCTGCCTTCGGAATTGAGGTTCGGTAGTAAGGCCCAATACGCAAACCTCTTCGGGAGAATCCAGGCGGGTAGATACCCTACTGACGATATACCCGTCTTTCCTAAGCTCCCACTCCCAAAATGTTCCTCCCTTATAGCAATACCTCATAATTACCATAATACTTATACCTCCATAAATTGCTATAAGTCATAACGATTGCGAAGTTTTTCGTCAACTTAATTTAATTTTATCACACATCGCTCACGACTGTCAAGACGGAGTTTTGCCTGGTATTGCCCATCCACACAAACCCAGAGAAAGGTATAGCATCCGTCTGCATAATCCTCCATTTTGTTTTTGCTACTAACAGATACAGAATTGCGCTGGCTCCTGAGCTAGGCTCAGGAGCCAGCTACTAAGGAGGTCAGTAACCGTAACACCTAGTCATCATTCTCATCGCTCTTACGGAATTTACGGGACACTTTGCCTTTCCTGCCTCTGGTGTCAAGGCAATCAGCGCAGACG
>Ga0190336_1000024_pt1 | contig 33728 bp, 30 predicted proteins | sample 487204910_MG_FD_161651 | JGI IMG/M metagenome (GOLD analysis project Ga0190336, IMG submission 161651) | Hydrothermal vent sediment bacterial communities from Southern Trench, Guaymas Basin, Mexico - 4872-04-9-10_MG | ecosystem: Environmental > Aquatic > Marine > Hydrothermal vents > Sediment ...
CTCAAAAAAGACAGTACCCCAGTCGAGGTTGAAATCTTAGGCTCACCCATCAAAAAAGATGGTCAGGTGGTAGCTAAATATACGGTCTACCGCGATATTACCCAAATAAAACAAGCCAGCCGGGCGATTAGAGCCAGCGAAGAACGATTTCGGGCCATTTTTGAAGGCTCACGGGATGGAATTTTTATTGTTGACCAGACGGGGCATTTTCTAGAAGTTAATCAGGCCGCTTGTGATTTAACTGGCTACTCTCGGGAAGAATTGAAGCAACTAACTTTCTGTGACCTCTGGGAAAAACCAAACAAAGAAGTCTATCAAAACCTCTTCCGTCGCATTCAGCAGGGCGCCTCAATTTTGACCGAAGAAAAAATCGTCCGTAAAGATGGAGTTAAAATTGACGTTGAATTCAGTAATAAACGGATTAATCTCAATGGACAAATCTACATGCATTCCGTGGCCCGCGATATCAGCGAATGGAAACGGGATAAAGAAAAAATTAAAACCGCTTTAAAAGAAAAAGAAATTATGCTCCGGGAAATTCATCATCGGGTGAAAAACAATATGCAAATTATTATTAGTTTGATGCGCCTCCATTCCCGGCTGATTAAAGACCCCCTCTCCTTAGAATACTGTCAAGCCATTCAAAACAGAATTTACTCCATGTCCTTGATTCATGATCATTTTTACCAACAACCTCAGCTAGAAAAAATTAACCTAGCTTCCTATCTGAAAAAACTCACCGACCATCTCTTTTTTATCTTTAATAAAAATGAAAAACAAATAAAATTAACCCTCGAGGTTGAAGAAATCCATCTCGACTTAAACCGGGCGATTCCCTTTGGCTTACTGGCTTACGAAATTATTTCTAACGCTCTTAAACACGCCTTCCCCGGGAATAAACAAGGTCAACTTTCTATTCGGATGTTCCGGGACGGGAATAAGAAAATCCATTTGGTTATTCAAGACACTGGCATTGGCCTCCCCTCCGAGATTGACCTGGAGCATCCTGAGACTATGGGACTCCAGCTCATTCAGGACCTAACCAAACAACTTGATGGCACTCTCCAAGTGAAAACCAATGGGGGGACCACAATCAAGGTAATTGTTTAAGGTTGAGATTTACCAGGAAAACGAGGGGCTCGAGCATCAGGATTTCTGCCTTTACATTTATTTCCATATTACATATATTAACACTTTGTTAATTTCTTAGATTTAATCTTTTCAATTATGACTCCAAATCTCAGTCAATTCCTTCCTCTCATTTTAAATAGGGGCAGTCAGCTTGTTTCTCCTTGCGCCTTATTCTTTAAGACTTTGTCTAGTTCTAAATCTCCATTGACCATAAGCCTTTTTTCTATAAATTTAAATTAACTAAAAGGAGGGTTATGTTGAAAAAACATAAGACGATTATCCTCTTAGCATTACTCTTAACTTTGAGTCTCATTTTCTCCCCTAATTCCCTCATCAGCTCGCCTCAGCCCGAAAATCAACCTCGACCTCTGGAAAGCATCCAGGACATCATGGCCTGGAAGAATATTCGTTCGCCGGTAATTTCCGATAACGGAGAATGGTTCGCCTACTATCTAACTCCCAACGAAGGGGACGGCGAAGTTATCATCCGGCAGACTCGGGGTGATAAAGTCTATCGTTTTCCTATAGGCCAATCTTCTCGCTATCAAAGGCCAGGCCGACTGGCTTTCTCTTGTGATGCCAAGTGGTTAGCTTACACCATTTCTCCCAGCCAAAAAGAAGCCAAGAAACTCCGTCAGCAGAAAAAGAAAATTTATCGACGGGTGGGACTGGTCAACTTAACCACGGGCAAAAAGATTGAATTTGACCAGGTTAAACAATTCGCTTTCTCTCCCAAAAACCCCCGCTGGTTAGCTCTTCATAAATATCCACCCGAAAGTCAGAAAAAAGAAAAGGAAAAATGGTCGGGTTCTGACTTGATCCTCTATGACCTCGCCAACGCCACTAAATTGAATATTGGTAATGTCTCTGAATTTGCCTTCGACGACCAGGGCAACTGGCTTGCCTGGATAATTGATGCCAAAGATAAAACGGGCAATGGAATTCAGCTTAGGTCTTTAAAAACAGGCAAGGTCATCGTTTTAGACAATGATCAGGCTGTTTATAAAAAGCTCACTTGGGCCGAAGATAAAGAAGCGTTGGCGGTATTAAAAGGCAAAGAAGACAAAAAATTCAAAGAACCCCTTTATTCTCTTTTGGGTTTCAGCCACTTGTCCCAGCCTTCATACCAAAAAATTATCTATGATCCGGGTCAAGACAAATCTTTTCCGGAAAATATGACTCTCTCTCCTTTCCGGACCCCTGAATGGAATGATGACCTCACGGCTCTTTTCGTCGGCTATCATGAAGTTGAGCCTAAGGAAGATGCCGAGACTACCCCAAAAGAAGAAGCTTCTGGGCAAGAAAAAGCTCCCGCTAAAGGAAAAGCCCCAGCCAAGTCAGCCCCGCCTACTGACAAAATCGCAGAAGAAGACCTCCCCGGACTGGTCATTTGGCATTGGCGGGATAAACGACTCCAATCAATGCAACAGGTTCAAGCCAAACGCGACAAAGAATTCAGTTATCTGGGTGTCTACTGGATAAAAGAGAAAAAATTTGTTCGTCTGGCCAATGAAAAACTGCGACGGGTTGAGCCCACTCCCAAATACCGCTGGGCACTTGGATTTGACAATAGTCCTTATGAATTAATGGGCAATCTGGATGGCCGACACTACCAAGATATCTATGTCATCGACCTAAAAACCGGCCAACGACGGTTGGCTTTGAAGAAATGCCGTTGGTATTTCGGGGCTTCCCCAGAAGGTACCCACATTTTATATTACCAGGATGGTCATTTCTACACTTATGACCTTAAATCCGGCGAGAGTCGAAACATCACCCAGCAAGTCCCAACTTCCTTTATCAACACGGAAGATGACCACAATGTGGTTAAACCTCCAATTCGGCCTTTTGGTTGGGTCAAAGGAGGCCAAGCGGTGTTGCTTTCTGATAATTGGGATGTCTGGTTAGTGCCTATTTCTTCTGGAAAAGCCACCAACCTGACGGTCAATGGTCGCGATAAAGGTATCCGTTACCGCCGACGCTTTCGTCTTGACCCCAAAGAAAAAGGTATCGACCTCAGTCAACCTCAATATTTCACCGCCTACGGCGAATGGACCAAAAAGGGCGGTCTTGTTCGCCTAGATCGAGGCCGGCCGCCGGCTAAAACTCTTTTATGGGATGATGCTCTTTTCAGCCGACTGATAAAAGCCAAAAATAAAGAGGTTTATCTCTATACCCGAGAAACTTATAAAGATTACCCCGACTTCTATGTGGCCGGCCCTGACCTTAAAAATGGCCGCCGACTGACAGAGGCCAATCCTCAGCAAAAAGAGTTTCTCTGGTCACCGGGTTCCATTCTGGTCAACTACCAGAGCGCCAAGGGAGACAAACTCCAAGCGGCCCTCTTCCTGCCCGCCAATTACGAAAAAGGTAAAACTTATCCCACCATCGTTTATATTTATGAAAAACTCTCCCAGAGCTTCCACCGTTACTTCACTCCCTACGCCAATGGATTTAATAAATCTGTTTACACCAGTCGAGGCTACGCTGTCCTCATGCCCGACATTGTTTATAAGGTCAATGACCCAGGCATGTCAGCCGTCTGGTGTGTGCTACCGGCGATTAAGGCGGCCATAGCTACCGGCGTGGTCGATGAAAATCGTATTGGTCTTCACGGACACTCCTGGGGTGGCTATCAGACGGCTTTTCTTGTTACTCAAACTGATCTTTTTAAAGCAGCTGTGGCCGGGGCTCCTCTAACCAATATGATCAGCATGTATAGCTCTATCTACTGGAATACTGGGTCAGCCAATCAACCTATCTTTGAAAGCAGTCAGGGGCGTTTTAAAGGCGGCTACTGGGATTACCTGGAAGCCTATCTGCGCAATTCACCTGTTATTCACGCGAAAAAGGTGAAAACTCCCCTGCTGATACTTCATAATGACAAAGACGGAGCCGTGGATTGGAATCAGGGTATTGAGTACTATAACACTCTCCGGCGCCTCCAAAAACCAGTGATTATGCTTCAATATAAAGGCGAAAATCATGGTCTGCGAAAATTACCCAATCAAAAAGACTACACCGTTCGGATGATGGAATTTTTCGACCATTATCTCAAAGGTAAACCAGCGCCGATGTGGCTCAAAGAAGGGATTCCCCATCTCCAGCTCAAAAAACATCTTCGAGAACGAACTAAAAAACTTTTAATGAAGGCCAAAAAAGACAAAGAACAAACTCGAGCAGAAAAAAATAAAGATAAATAAATTCCTCCCCGTCGATCTTCGGGGACGGGTTTTCACAATTCACTTTTGAATATCTAAAGAAACAAATTACTTGTTTTTTTCTGAGGGAGTCTCATCTAAGAACTCAACTCTATAATCTGTCTTCCACAGGAGCCAAGCAAAGACTTGAAGTCAAATAAGACCATGTAGAAGAGGAACAACTTTAACCCAGCCAACTAATAACTTCTTCCCTAAAGGGACTCTCGTCTTTAAGTCAAAGAAGAACAGCCAACCTCTGCCCTCAAACTTCTTTTTTTTATTTATTACCACTTTCTTATTTATTACCACTAACAATTATTGTTGATTGTTAATAAAAATTTTGATAATTAAATCAGTTGAAAGTTATTGATTTTTCACTTATAATGTCAACAGGACCTAAACAGGAGTTAAAAAATGAGCCGAAGGAAAAAAGACAAAAGCCCTCTTCTCCATCTTGGCCAGCGACTTAAAGCGGCCCGAAAAATGGCGGGAATGAGCATGGAAGAATTGGTTAAACGCGCCGGCCGCATTGTTTCTAAACAATCAATCAGCAAATACGAAAATGGCCTGATGGAACCCTCTCCCCAAATTTTACTGCGTCTGGCTGAGGCCTTAGGAGTGAAACCCAGCTATTTTCGGCAACAAGCTCGTCTTCAATTATCCAATCTTTATTTCCGGCAAAAATCAAAACTTTCTCGGAAAGAAGAGGCGGCCATTAAATATAAAGCCCTTGATTATTTAGAACGTTATCTTGACCTTGAAGATAAACTAGGCCTCCATCTCTCCTTCAAATACAAAGTCAAAAAGAAGCCGCTGGAGAACATTGAAGATATAGAAGCTTTGGTCAAAAAAATCCGTCAAGATTGGGGCCTAGGACAAGCTCCCATAGTTAATCTCCTGGGATTGCTGGAAGAAAAAGGAATTAAGGTTTTTATGACTCCTGCCTCTGGAAAATTTGCCGGCTTGACTGCTCAAAATGGCCAGACTCAGGTGATTGTCGTCAACAGCCGTCATCCTTTAGACCGGATCCGTTTCACTGCCTCTCATGAACTCGGCCACATCCTGTGTGCTTTTCCTGAGGACATAGAAGACGAAGAAGGTCTCTGCCATGTTTTCGCCGGTGCTTTTCTGCTCCCTGGAGAAGTGCTAAAAAACATCCTCGGTCAGCGACGACATAAAATTACTCTCTGGGAATGGCAATATATTAAAGAAACATATGGCATCTCTATGCAGGCGGCCATCCATCGAGCCTACGAATGTGGTATTATCAGTCAGAATTACTTCCGCGTCCTAATTCATCAACTCCGTCAGAAAGGCTGGCATAAAGTCGAACCTTTCTCCTATCAAGGTAAAGAAGAAGCCTCCCGGTTTAAAAGACTCCTGGCTTTCGCCCTGGCCGAAGGACTACTTACCCCGGCCGAGGCCAAAAGAATAGGGGGAGAGGAGCTTCCTCAACCTCTGGAAATCACGGCTTAACTTACTGACCAAAATTCTTATGGCTACCGCCAAAAAAAATCCCTAGATCTGGAGTTAATCTCCCCTCAGAAAAAGTTTCGGCCAACTAAGTTGCTCTGCCTTGGCCCCAGTGAAGCCAATTTTCTCATCCAGACAGCCTGGGTCGAGAATGAATCTCCTGAAGTCAATAAAGCCAAAATAAAGATTGAATTTATTTAATCTGGGCTTTAGGGGAAGAAAATAGTCGAAAATAACGTCTAATAATTGAGCCTAAATTAAGGAGGTTCTCAATGCGTAAATTGATGACGGTAGCTATGGCTTTAGCCCTGATAAGTCTGACGATACCATTCCTATCTGCTGCGGCCACTGATGTCAGTGGTCAGTGGGAATTAACTATTAATACACCTCGAGGAGAAAGGACTTACGATCTCCAGATTGAGCAGGACGGGGAGAAAATTATCGTGACTATGGTTACTCCCAGAGGTGAAACCCAGGGAGAAGGAACTTTAAAAGGAGATAAAATAGAATGGACCATCACCCGCTCCACTCCCCGCGGCGAATTCACCCTGACCTACAGAGGCACTGTCGAAGGCGACATCATGCAAGGGACTCTCGAAACAGGTCGAGGTGGCACTATAGAATGGACAGCTAAAAGAAAAGGTTAATTTGATTCAATATATTTGGGTCAATTTTTCTACCACCAGCTGTTCTTCTGCTGGAGGGCCAAATGAAGTATAATAATCTTGTTATTCATCAGTCCCCTAAAGAAGTTCAGCAGCTCTGGCTCCAGCCAAAGAGCTCCTCGAATAAGGAGTTTCTTAGGGGAGACTTGAATCACCATGGAAGAAACAAAGCTCGTTCAGGCAGCTCTCGAAGGAGACGAGGCGGCTTTTGAAGCCCTGGTCAAAAAATATTATCGAAAGGTGTACCAATTGGCGGTCAGCATAACCAATAACCCGGCCGAAGCTGAGGATTTGGCCCAAGAAGTCTTTATTAAAGTTTATTCTTCACTCTCTCAGTTCCAAGGCCAATCAAGTTTCGGCACCTGGCTTTACCAAGTGACTCTTAATCACAGTCGGGATTTTCTCCGTCAGAAACGCCGGCGAGCCACTGACTCTTGGAGCAGAAAAAAGACAACTTCGGTTTGGCCTGCTTCAGCCAGTCAAGAAAAATCCCTAGAGGCTCAACAACTTATTCTTAAAGCTTTGTCAAAACTTTCAGATAAATTAAGGATGATAATTATATTAAAAGATATTCATGGCTTTTCCTATGAGGAAATAGCCAAAATTTTGAAGATTTCCCTGGGCACAGTAGATTCCCGTCTCCATCGGGCCCGGCGGAAACTTCGCCAGGAGCTCTTGCCTTTTTGGCGGGCAAAGGAGGATACTCATGAAATGCCGTGAGGCTGAAAAATTAATCCACCGACTCCTCGATGGACAACTCCCTCCGCAGAAAGTGCATCTCCTGGAAGAACATCTGGCTAACTGCCCCAACTGTTCTCGAAAAAAACAAGAGTACGAATGGCTCCAGCAAACTCTTCAGTCCTTCACCTTCCCCGAGCCTCAGCCAGATTACTGGGAAAAAATAAGACGAAGAATAAAAACCACCCCTGCCCCGTCCCCTCTCTTCATCTGGAAAAAATGGGCGCTGCGAGCAATTCCTGTAGCTCTTCTTCTGCTGATAATTCTCATTTCAGCGCTGTTGCTTCTCCAGACTTCCTCGTCGTTAGAAATGAGCCAGTCGGAAATGCTTTTGCTCCATAACTCTAATCCTTTCACTGAATCTCAAGCTATCTTCACTGAGACCAGCCCGGTTGATAAAAATCTGCGCCTTATTTTTTCTTCTCTGGAAACTAACTATGAATTAAGGAGATATCCCAGATGAAAAATCACACTAAATTTTGGATAATCTTCTCCTTTATTGTGCTCTTCGTTCTAGGTCTCATGGGTGGCGTTCTGATTGATCGCTACTTCTTCCAATCAAAGTCTGTTTTCCCCACCCAGCCGCCGCGGAGTCGTACTTCAGCCCGGTTTCCTTCCTTGGAGATAATGGCCCGAGAGCTACAGCTGACAGCCGAACAAAAAGATCAGATCCGCTCTGTCTTCCAGAATAATGACCAACGCCTGCGTGAACTCCACCAGGAAATCATTCAAAAACTCAGAAAAATTAGAGGGGACCTTAAAGAAGAAATCATGACTATCCTGAATAAAGAACAGGCAGCTAAATTTGAGGCTATGATTCAAAAATACATTAAACAAAGAAAAAAAGAGTGGGAACGCCGAAGAAAGCACCCCACAACCAAAACCAAGCCAGAAGGAGTTACAAGATGAAAAAGAAACTCTTTTTCTCACTTATTATTCTCATCATCATTGTCGGAGTCGTCTTTAGCCTGACAGTTCTCAGGCGCTCTGCCAATGGAGGCATCCAATACAGAACCGCCAAAGTAACCCGGGGTGATATCGAAGCCATTGTGGTCACTACTGGCACCATTAATCCGGTCACGCTAGTAGATGTCGGCAGTCAGGTTTCAGGAAAAATTGCCAAAATTTACGTCGACTTCAACTCCCGGGTGAAAAAGGGAGATATTCTAGCCGAAATCGACCAATCAAGTTTTCTCACCCGAATCAAACAAGCCGAGGCTAATTACCAGAGCGCTAAAGCTTCACTCGAGAGAGCCCGGGTAACCATGGAAACCAGCAAGAAAAAATACGAAAGAGCCCTCAAGCTCTTTGAACAAAAACTTATCTCTCCTGAAGAAAAAGAAACAGCTGAAACCAATTATTTTAATGCTGTGGCTGACTATCAATCCGCTTTAGCCCGGCTGGAACAGGCTAAATCTCAACTTGAGTCCAGTCGAGTGGATCTTTCTTATACCGTCATTAAGTCGCCCATTGACGGAGTGGTTATCAAACGCAATATCAATGTTGGCCAAACCGTGGCGGCTAGCTTCCAAGCTCCGGTGCTGTTTCAAATCGCCAATGACTTAACCAAGATGCAGGTCGAGTGCAGTGTTGATGAAGCCGACATCGGCAAAATCAAAGAAGGACAGAAAGTCAGATTTACGGTCGATGCCTTCCCTGAGGAAAGTTTTGAAGGTGTAGTGTCTCAAGTCCGTTATGCTCCCGAAGTAGTCCAGAATGTAGTCACCTATACCACCATAGTTTCTGTGGAAAATCCTGAAATGAAGCTCCGTCCCGGAATGACAGCCACGGTCTCGATAATTGTGGGTGAAGCCAGGAATGTTCTGCGAGTTCCCAACGCTGCTCTTCGTTTCCGCCCTCAGCTTTCCCCTGAAGAAATGAAAAAGATGTTTGAAGAATTAAGAGCTCAGAGACGCTCTACCTCCGGTAACTCAGCCAGCTCCAGCGGTCGGCGACCTCCCTTCTCAGGAGAGAGAGGAGCTTCTCAGGGTGAACGCTCCGCCAAAGATAAATCCCGGCAGGGGATGGCCATGGTCTGGGTGCTGGAAGAAGGCCACAAATTGAGACCGGTGCCAGTCAAAACTGGTGTTACCGGAGACGAATATACAGAAATTGTCAGGGGCGATCTCAAAGAAGGGGATGAAGTAGTTATTGGTACGGGTGCGAGCCCACGTTCCTCCTCCAGTCGGTCAGCAACTTCTTCGCTGCGGCGAAGCATGTTCATGATTCGTCGATAAACCTCGGACTAAAAAATACTTCTTTTGGAAATTGGAGACGAGATGAGCAATAAAATACTTATTAATTTAGAAAACATAGTTAAAACCTATAAAGTTGGCTTAAGCGAAGTTCAAGCCCTTCGGGGGGTCTCGCTCCAGGTGCACCGGGGAGATTATTTGGCCATTATGGGCCCTTCGGGTTCCGGCAAGTCCACTTTAATGAATATCATCGGTTGTCTGGATAAAGCCACCAGTGGTCGCTACTATCTGGAAGGTACAGATATTTCCACTTTTAGCCGCAATCGACTGGCTGAGATCAGAAACAAAAAAATTGGCTTTGTCTTTCAAAACTTTAATCTTTTACCTCGGACCACAGCCCTGGAAAATGCCGAACTGCCGCTGCTCTATTCGGATGTACCCCCTAAGGAAGCTCGCCGGCGGGCGCTGGAAGCCCTGGCCATGGTTGGTCTTAAAGGCCGAGAAGGCCACTACACCAACCAACTCTCAGGTGGGGAAATGCAACGAGTGGCTATTGCCCGGGCCTTGGTTAACCATCCTTCTCTGATTCTGGCGGATGAGCCTACTGGCAACTTAGATACAAAAACTGGTCAGGAAATAATGGCTATTTTTAAAGCTCTCAACCGTGAACAGGGAATAACTGTTATCCTGGTGACCCACGATCCGGAAATTGCCCAGACTGCCCCCCGACGGATTTATCTCCGCGATGGATTGATTATTAAAGAAGAAACATCTGAATGAGACAATCGCCTTCTTGGAGGAGTCAAAATGAATATAATTAAGACCACTCAAATCGCCCTGCGAGCCTTAAACAGAAATAAAATGCGGTCTTTTCTCACCGCCTTGGGAATAATAATCGGTGTTGGAGCTGTGATCGCCATGGTTAGTATCGGCCAAGGGGCTAAAAGGGCTGTTGAGGAAAGATTCGAACAGATGGGGACTAATCTTCTCTTCGTTCGTCCCGGGAGCCGGGCCTTTAGGGGAGTTCATGGCGGTGCCGGTAGCTTTCAAACCCTCAAACCAGAAGACGCTGAAGCCATCCTGAAATCCTGCGATGCAGTTCAATATGTCTCTCCCAATGTTTCCACTCGGGCCCAAACAGTCTATCGCAATAAAAATTGGAACACTTCTATTCAAGGAGTGGGCGCTGATTATCCGGCTATCAGGAATTGGAATGTGGCTGAGGGAGAGTTTTTCACTCAAGGCATGGTCAAAGCTGCCGCTAAAGTTTGTGTTCTTGGCTACGAAGTAAAAGTCAATCTTTTCGAAGATGAAGATCCAATTGGCAAAATTATTCGCATCAAAAACATTCCTTTTCGGGTAATTGGAGTTATGGAACAAAAAGGCGAAGCCGGGGGCTGGTTTAATCGGGACGATACTATTTTCGCTCCTTACACGACGGTGCAGAAAAGACTATTAGGTATAGACCATATCCACTCCATTGACGTCTCAGCGGCCTCAGCTGAACTTACTTCTCTAGCTCAACAACAAATTGAAGAGTTATTGCGAGTCCGTCACCGAATCCTGCCTGGAGCTGACGACGATTTTTTTATTCGCAACATGAGCGACATCGCTGAGAGTGCAGCTGAATCAACTCGTATCCTGACTATTCTCTTGGGCGGCATTGCTTCTGTTTCCCTTTTAGTGGGAGGAATTGGCATCATGAATATTATGCTCGTCTCGGTGACCGAACGTATCCGGGAGATTGGCATCCGCATGGCTATTGGAGCCAAAGAACGGGATATTCTCCTTCAATTTCTAACTGAAGCCGTAGTTCTCAGTGTCATTGGCGGCCTCATCGGTATCGGAGTGGGGATGGTCACCTCTCGCTTAATTTCCTATTTTGCTGGTTGGAAGACCATCGTCTCCCTAGGCGCTATCATTTTGGCTTTTATCTTTTCCGGCTCGGTGGGGGTTTTCTTCGGGTACTATCCGGCCCGCAAGGCTTCCAAGCTCGACCCCATTGAAGCCCTACGTTATGAATAAAAAAACCATGAGGTTTAAAGTATTTCAAAATCGGACAGGAGAATTTAGAATAAAACTTTCTCCTGTCGATAAACGTGAAGAAATTTTCTTCCGAAGACTACTATATAAGTAAGACTTATAAAGGAGGACGGCATGAGCCATGACAAACTTGCTCCCCGAAGCAAAATAATTCTCTTTTCACTCCTTCTGACCTTTATCCTCGCTGCTACTTCAGTCGTTGCTCAAACTCCCCAAGAAACTGCAGCTACTTCTCAGGAAAAGGCAATCTCCCTTACTCTCGAAGACTGTATCCGCAAAACCATTGAAAACAATCTCAGCTGGGCGGTCGAAGTCATCAATCCCCAACTGGCTGAAATATCCATTGCTCAGGCGAAAGAAAAATTTATGCCCCAGCTTTCTTTCTCTTTTAATCGCCGCGATACCAACTCCGCCTCTTATTCCTGGCTGGATGCGGCCGGTAACGTGACCACTCTTTACTACGGCTCCTCAGCCCGACTTATTCAGGAATTACCTACTGGAGGTAACTTCTCCATCTCCCTGGATACCTACAAGAACGATTCTAACCGCAACTTCCAGACGATCAATCCTCGTTTTGGCAGTACCCTCCAATTCAACTTCACTCAACCGCTGCTCCGCAATTTCGGTTTCAATATTAGCCGCCATCAAATTCTGCTGGCCAAAAATAATAAAGACATTTCTGATTATAACCTGAAGAAAACCCTTCAGGATCTTATCTACACAGTAGAAGAAGCCTATTGGAATCTGGTTTATAGTATTGAAAATCTCAAAGTCCGGCAACAATCTCTTAAGCTGGCCCGGGAACTTCTGGAAAAGAACCGCCGCTCGGTGGCCATTGGTACCATGGCCCCCATGGATGTTTTAACTGCTGAAGCGGATGTGGCTACCCGAGAGGCAGATATCCTGGAAGCTGAAGCGCAGGTGAAAAATAACGAAGACCGTTTAAAAACCATTCTCAATCTAGTCGCCGAAAATAAGGAGCTGGAATGGGCCCGCTTGATTCCCAAAGACAAACCCACTTTTAAGAAAAAAGAGATTAGTTTGGAAAAGGCCCTGGCGATTGCTCTGGCCAATCGGCCCGACCTTAAAGCACTCCAGATCGATTTAAAAAACAAACAACTCACCGTCAACTACACCAAAAATCAACTCTTGCCCGAACTCAACTTAACCGCTTCCTACTGGAGTCCTGGAATATCCGGAAGCCGGATTATTTATCTCAATAATAATCCTCTCACCGGAGTGATTGTGGGCACAATTCCCGGGGGTATTTCCGATTCTTTAAAAGATACTTTCAATTTTAAATACAAGAACTGGTCAGTAAGTCTGAATCTCTCCATTCCCATGAGCAATTTCCTTTCCCGGGCGGCCTACGCTCAGGCTCGGCTCAACTATGAACAAGCTCTTCTCCGGCTGAAAGAGCAGGAGCAACAGATTTTTCTGGAAATCAAAAATGCGGTCAGGGCTGTCCAGACCAATTACCAGCGCGTCAAAGCTTATCGTGTGGCCCGTGAGCTGGCCGAAAATAAACTCAAAGCCGAAGAAGAAAAATTCAAAGTCGGTCTTTCCACCAATTACTTCGTCCTTCAGTATCAGCGTGACTTAGCTAATGCCCGCACCATGGAATTGAGAGCCATAATCGACTATAATTTATCCTTAGCTCAACTCAATCGAGCTCTGGGAATAACTCTTAAAGAGAAAAACATTAAAATAACCGAAGCCCTAAAGGAGTAAATTCACAACTTCTCTCAGTTCAAATCAAGCAGTAAGTTTTCAATGAAAAAAGTAATCAGTTTAATTTCTTATCTTGCTCTGGCGCTCAGTCTGGCTGGATTACTATCCGCTAATCAGACCGACCCTTATTATGTCAAAGTGCCCCAACTTGAGGAACCACCTAAAATCGACGGCCAGCTGGATAACCCTATCTGGGAAAAAGGGGTAATCCTGGACAAGTTCACTCAGTATGAACCGGAAGAAGGAGCCTCGCCCTCAGAAAAAACCATTGTTTATCTCGGCTATGACCGACATAACCTCTACATTGCAGTTCGTTGCTATGATTCCCATCCCCAGGCTATTCGGGCCAGTCTAACCAAAAGAGATGAAGTCCGGGGAGATGATATCATCTCCATCTATCTGGATACTTTCAATGATAAAAAAAGAGCCTTTGTCTTCCAGGTCAATCCCCGGGGGGTCCAGGTTGACGGCATCTATACTGAAACCAGACGCCGGGGTCGGGGGATGATGGGTTTCGACCGGGTTGACCGTAACTGGGACACTTTTTTTCTTTCGGCTGGCACTATCGATGATGAGGGATATGTGGTTGAATTGGCCATTCCCTTTAAAAGCCTGCGCTTCCCCAATCGCCGACCCCAGGTCTGGGGTTTTCAAGTCATGAGACAAATAAGAAGAAAAAGTGAAGAAATCTACTGGCATCCCCGGTCTCGGGATGTTAACGGTTTTCTCATTCAAACGGGCACTATTGAAATTCCCGGCGATATCGACCGGGGAAAAAATCTGGAAATCATGCCGGTGATGACCGGTCTAAAAAAGAACGACAGTCAATTCGACCCGGATTTCGGGCTTAATCTTAAATACGGTTTAACCTCCGACCTGACCCTTGACTTGACCTATAATCCTGATTTCAGTCAGGTGGAAGCCGATATGCCCCAAATAGACGTCAACCAGCGCTACGCTCTCTATTACCCGGAGAAACGCCCCTTTTTCTTAGAAGGCAAGGATCTTTATGATACTCCCTTTGAATTAATCTACACCCGGACCATTAGCAATCCTAAGTGGGGCCTAAAACTTTCCGGAAAATTGGGCAAGACCACCGTCGGCCTTCTTAGCACCCTCGACGAAACACCGTCCCCCATCCAATATGACGACTATTCCACCGATGACTACCCCTTGAGTTCTACTCGTGCCTGGATCAACGTTTTCCGGTTGAAACAAGATATTTATACAGAATCTCACCTGGGATTTATTCTGACCGACAAAGAAATGGGTTCCGGCTGGAACAACCTCTCCCAACATTATAACCGGATTCTGGGCGTCGACGGTCATTTCAAAATCAAACGTTATAACCGTCTTGCCTTTCAGATTGTGGGTTCACAAACCAAGATCGGCGAGAATAAAACCGATTGGACGCCGGCCACTATGCTTAATTTCAGTCATGCCTCCCGTCATATCTCCTTCACTTTTGATTTTTACCGTATCCCCGAAGAATTTGAAGCCGCCACCGGATTCTTCCGCCGGAAAGACATCCAAGCTTTCAATTCGCGTTTCAGTTATGCTTTTCTACCCATGAACAAATGGATTATTTCCATCCGTCCTTCCCTGAGTTACCGCCGGATTTACGATTTCAATAATATTCTCACCGACGAACAATATTCTTTGTCACTCTTTATCAACGGCTGGCGGCAATCACATATCTGGGCTAACTTCGAATCTTCATTAGAAAGATACGGCGGAATTAACTTCCATAAAAAAAACATGCGGGTCAGCTTCGCTTCCGAACCTTTCGCTTGGCTGAGTGGCAACATCATGTTTTCTTTCGGTGACGGGATATACTACGATACCTCCTCCCCTTATTTAGGCTATAAAACATCCCGTTCCCTGCGGCTCACCTTACGACCCTTATCCAACCTCCGCATGTTTTACACTTACCGAAATGATAACTTCTACCGCCAGCGGGGCGGCGAGGAGGTCTACTCCGTCAATATCATTAGCCAGAGAATAACCTATCAGCTTTCCCGCACCCTTTCCCTCCGGCTGATTACGGATTACAACGATTATTACCAAGAACTATATGCCAGTTTACTTTTCAGTTATGAACTTCGTCCGGGAACTGTCTTCTATCTGGGTTTCGACGACAATTTAACCAGAGACCCGGGGGGACTTTTCCAGACCAAAGGCCGGTACTATTTTATTAAGTTTTCTTACTGGTGGCGGATATAATTTTCCTGGTGGTCTCTAGAAAAGTTGACCCAGGCCCTTATGAAAAAATAACTCTTTTCTGTTTATGGTTCATGGCCCTAATGAGTCCCTAAGGATGTTCAGCATCCAGTGTGTGAGGTGCCTTTTATAGTGTGCCAGACACCTTTTATAATGTGTCAGACACCTTTTATCTATAGCGCCACACACTGAGTATTGTCACAATTTTAGAACTGCTGACAATTACTAAAATTAACCAGAAGTTTAAAAGTTGGAGTCCAATATGTTTCTTTCTCTAGGTATCCATTATTACCATGAACCCTGTTTATAGGATTGAGCAGGCAAGGTTGTGTAAATTTTCAATCTCCTATTTAAGGCAAGCCAGCTACTGCTGATGACTTCCTTCTGCTCTTCAATTTAAGCTCTTTAAAAATTTGCCCTCTCTCACTAGAAGCAAATTAATTTTAGCCCTGATTAAAGATTCCTCTAGCCTCCTGCCTCTCTTAGCTCTAAAGTGGTGGCTTACTCTAATTTGCAAATTACTTTTAAAGGTGATATTATTGAAACAAAGAGCAAATCGCTTTTTAGCTGACTTTAACGAGCTAACATTCAAGGAGTAACTCAGTATGAACCGAAAACTTATCCGGCCCAACCTTTCTGAGATAAAAGAAAAAATGAAAAGTGAAGCCCAGAAGAAAAAAAGCCATCCTCCTTATGATACCCACGCCGAAAACTATTACTACCTGAAACAAATGCATAAAAAAACCCCCATGGCCGTTGTCTTAGTCGACGGCGAAGTCGTGGAGGGACACATCGAATGGTATGACCGCAACTGTATCAAACTCCATCGTCAAGACCAACCTAACCTCTTGATTTTTAAAAGAAACATCAAGTATCTCTACAAACTGGAGCCCAAAGTGAAAGAAACCAGTACTTCAGAAAAAAGTGGTTCCGAGGAACAAGAAGCCACCTCAAAAAAATCCAGTAGCAAAAAGAAAACTACTTCTAAGAAAAAACCGGCTACTAAGTGAAAAAATGTCGCTTCCCCGAATTGGCCTCTGTCTGGGGGACCCAGGTGGGATTGGCCCGGAAGTAACTTTCAAGGCCCTTCTCAATCTCACCTCTTTACCCTCGGCTGAATACATAATTTTTACTTACCCTGAATTAATCGATTTCTGGTCAAATCAATTAAATCTGGATATAAACCCTCTTCTCTCTCCTTCGAATACCTCCCAGAAGATCACCTTCACCCCAGTCTCACCCCCTCAAACCAAAATTTCTCTGGGCCAGCCTAGTGCCGCCAATGGAGATTTCTCCTTCCGAGCTTTCACTCAAGCCATAGAGCAGGCTCGCCAGGGCAAGCTGGACGCGGTGGTCACCGGACCAATTTCGAAATATTCCTGGTCACTGGCTAAAATATCTTGGCGGGGCCATACTGAATACTTAAACCATCTTTATCCCCAAGCTATTATGTCTTTCTGGTCAAAACCACTCAAAGTGGCTTTGTTTTCCCATCATCTTCCCCTTCACCAGGTTCCCCCTCTTATCACCCGGGAAAATTTAATCAACTTTTTCCAAACGCTGCATCAGGCTATCTCCCAGACTAAATTTCCTATCCAAAAATATCTAGTGGCCGGACTCAATCCTCATGCCGGTGAACAAGGCCTTCTCGGAGAGGAAGAAATCAAAGAATTAATTCCGGCTATTCAAGTCGCCCAAAAAGCCGGCCTGCCTCTCGAAGGCCCCTTTCCACCCGACATAGTCTGTCGACAAGCCTTACATCAGGAAAACACTATGGTCATTGCTCTCTACCATGACCAAGGACTAATCGCTTTCAAATTAGTGGCCTTCACTGAGGGAGTCAATATTACCTTAGGGCTGCCCTTTATCCGGACTTCTCCTGACCACGGCACGGCTTTTGATATCGCCGGCCAAGGCTTGGCCGACCCCACCAGTATGCAAGAAGCCATCAAATGGGCCTATAAATTAATTTCTAATAGTCAGGATAATGCCCTCTAACACCCTAAGAATCGGCACTTTCAATGTTAATTCTATTCGAGCTCGGTTGTCTCTGATCCTGGATTGGTTGACTCATCGCCAAGACGACCTGGATATCATCTGTTTTCAAGAATTAAAAGCTACTCATGACGATTTCCCTTTATCTCCTTTCGAGGAGAGAGGATATTTCTGTGCCATTTGGGGACAAAAAGCCTATAACGGTGTGGCCACCTGCTCCCGGAACCGGCCTCTTTCTATCCAGCGAGGCTTTGGCCAGAAAGAGTGGGATAGGGAAAGTCGGTTAATCACGACCACTTTTCCTGAATTTACCTTGGTGAATCTTTACGCCCCACGGGGAGGAGAGCCCGGCAGTCAAAAATGGCGCTACAAACTTAATTGGTATCAGCATCTTCTCGAATTTATCCAGAATTCCTTCTCACCAGAGCAACCTCTGGCTGTGGTGGGTGACTTTAATGTAGCTCTCACTGATCTAGATGTTTACTCCCCAGAAGAATTAGCTGGGGCCATCGGCACTCTTCCTGAAGAAAGAGAGGCGGTGAGGCGTCTTCTCGATTGGGGCTTGGTCGATATTTTCCGCCACCTTTATCCAGAAAAACAGCAATTCACCTGGTGGGATTATATCGGCGGGGCTATTTGGCACAATGAAGGAATGCGCTTGGATTATTTGCTGGGGACACCCGCCTTTTGTCAATTGATCACTGACTGTTATGTTGACCTCTGGCCGCGCCGTCGAAGACGCCCCACACCTTCCGACCACGCCCCCTTTATTGTGGAATTAGTTTGCCGATAATAAGGAGCACCTAGAATTAAAGGGAGATTAAAACCAATCCGCCGCCCGAATACTTTAACGCCATTTCTTGAGTTCAGCTCTCATCTCTCGTTCCCGATCCCGTTCCCGAATGGCCTCTCGCTTCTGATAGGATTTCTTTCCTTTAGCCAAGGCTAATTCCACTTTGACTATTCCTCGGTCATTGAGATAAAGCTTAGTCGGGACTAAGGTAAAACCTTTCTCCGTGGTTCGACCCAACAATCTCTTGATTTCTCTTTTATGAAGTAACAGTTTCCGCCGGCGCTTGGGTTCATGATTAAAAATATTAGCCGCGGGGTAGGGACTAATGTGACAATTGACCAGAAAAACTTCACCATCCTTTATTTCAGCATAACTTTCCTTTAAACTCACCCGCCCTTCCCGAATCGACTTGACCTCACTGCCGGTAAGCACTACACCAGCTTCGTAAGTTTCCAGAATCTCATAGTTAAAAAGGGCTTTCTTATTGGTGGCGATCACTCTCATCGGAACTCTTAATGTTACGCTTTTCCGGGGTGAACCGCAATAACTGGATAAGACGGCCGCTCATTTTTACTACTGTAATCCGGTACCCACTGAAAATAATTTCATCTCCTTCTTGAGGAATTTGGCCAAATTCACTAAGAAAAAACCCGGCTACAGTGGTAAAGTATCCTTTATAAGGAATATCAATAGGCACTCTTTGTTTAAGTTCTTTAATCGGGGTGCGTCCCCGAACTAGAAAAACACCTTGACCTTCCTCCTGGATAAGCTCTTCCAGCTCCTTATCGTATTCATCTTGAATCTCACCCACGATTTCCTCGATAATATCCTCTAAGGTGACAATCCCTTCAAAATTTCCGTATTCGTCAACTATATACATTAAATGATTTTTCGTGGCTTGCATCTGCCGAAGAACATTTTCCAAGGTCGCCGATTCAGGAATATAGTAAGGTGGTCGAATAATTTGGCGCAGCGAGGGCTTTTCCTTCTTCAAAACCCAAGGGATTAAATCTTTAACATGAACCGTTCCCATAATATTATCCAATCTCTTCTCATAAACTGGTAAACGGGAATAGCCCTCCTCCTCGACCAGCCTCAGCCATTCTTCCAAAGGAGAATTAATCTCGACAGCTCTCACCTGAGGCCGGGGAACCATGACTTCCTTGACATAACGCCGCCCGATGTCGAGGGCTTCGGTGACCACCTTTTTCCTCCAAGTAGAAAGACCGCTTACTCCAGAAGTCAGGAGGATTTTAATCTCTTCTGGGCTCATTTCCCGTCTTTCTTGGCCTCGATCGGCCGGGAAAAAGACTCGGGTTAATTGGGTAAAAAGTTGAACAAAGGGGTAAAAAAGATACATAAACAAGCGAATGGGACGGGCAAAATAGCGGCTTAATTCCAAGGGATGATGAGCAGCATAAGTTTTTGGAGTTATTTCAGAAAATACCAGGATAAACACGGTGGTGGTCACTGTCGCCAGGAGCACGGCCTGGTTTTTCCTCTCCGGCATCAAAGTCACAAAAATAAAAGTCGCCACCGAAGCCGCGGCTGTATTAACCAGAGTATTACCAATAAGAATAGTCGCCAGAAGTTGGTCCACCCTCTCCACCATTCTAGAGATCAGACGGGCGGTAGGCGAACCCTTCTGTTTCAAATAATCTAGTTTGTAAGGGTTAGCCGCGATAAAGGCTGTTTCTGAGGAGGAAAAAAAAGCACTTAAACACAAAAATAAGAAAAAAAGTAACAGAGCTGGTAACAGCATCAGTTATAGTTTATTGCATTATGAATCAAGGTGGGGAGGCTGATTCTCGGTGCCGGCAACAAGATTCTCCATCAGTTTCTTCTCTACCTCTTCGGGAGGAAGATGCCCGACTTCGGACAATTCAGTCACCAACAATTGTTTAGCTTTTTCCATCATTTTCTTTTCCCGGAAAGAAAGAGGTTTGACCTGGTTGAGCTGATAAAGATTTTTCAATACCAGCGCTACGTTTTTAATCTCGCCACTCTGCATCATCTCAGCATGCTCCTTGTAACGACCCTTCCAGTTATTATTTATCACCACCTGTCCATTCTTTAAGAGTTCAAAGATTTCCTCAATGGCTTCCTCTGAAATAGGCTTTCGAATTCCCATATCCTCTATGCTAGTGGAAGGCACTAAAACTAAGGTGTTGTTGGCTAAAATGCGGACATGATAAACCACATATTCCTGACCATAACAATCTTCGACTTGAATATCTTCGATAACTCCCACCCCTTGATTGGGATAAATAATCTTATCACCAATCTTGAAACCACTCATTATTTTTATTATACCCCCCCCATATTGCCAAGTCAAATCAGAAAAAAAGCCCTAAAGCATTTCCCAAACCGTGATAGCTTGGCCCATAGCCATTAGCTTGAATTATAAATATTAGCGGAGAAGAAAGAAATGGAGGCCAACAAAATATTTCTTTCTCATTTTTTCTGGGGCTGGGAAAAATGGTGATAGGCTCTATCTTAGCCCGTTTTCTTGAAAATGCCGCAGGCCAAAATAAGGTGCCAGCCACCATTTTTTCATCACGGTTTTGGAAATGCTGCCAAAAAGCCCCTTCTCTTGAGGATAAAGGCAACTCATGGTCCAGATTAAACTTGACAGATGGCCGGGAGTTTATTACCATAGGGCTTCCAAAGTTTCAGCGTGGGATAATTTTCCAATGAAGAGAACATACCAGCCGAACAATCGCAAAAGAAAAAAAACGCATGGCTTTCTGGTCAGAATGCGCACTAAAGGAGGCCAGCGCGTCATTAAAAACAGACGGAAAAAGGGCCGTACTAGACTTTCTGTTTGATGTCAGAAACCCTGCGTCCTCAGGAGAGGATCAGACGGAAAAAAGATTTTCTAAGGATTTATTCAAACGGCCATCGTTATAAAGGAAGATACTTTGTGATTCTTTATCTTCCCAATAATTTAAATTATTCAAGAATGGCTGTTGTCGTCAGTAGAAAGCACGGAAAGGCAGTGGTTCGAAATAAGATTAAGCGCTGGGCGCGGGAGTTATTCCGCCGGAATAAACAGCTTCTCCCAGAACCATTAGATCTAATTTTTATTCCCCGCCAGGAAATTCATCAGGCTAACTGGCGCAACCTCCTGAATGAATATCAGCAGGCTCTCCAAATAATTAAGACCAATAGCCAGACTTGAACTAATAGCGATGATGATAAATTCAGTTTTACTCTTTATTCTTCGAACTTATAAAAAATTCGTCTCCCCCTGGTTGGGACACCACTGCCGTTTTACGCCTACATGTTCTGAATATACCTATGAAGCAGTCCAAAAATATGGCCCTTGGAAAGGACTGTTTCTGGGAATACGACGGCTTCTTAAATGTCACCCTTTCCATCCCGGAGGGATTGACCCAGTTCCTTAAAGGATTACCCAATGGAAAAAAGACTTATTTTAGCCATTTTCTTATCATTTGTGGTTCTATTCCTTTATCAACTTCTTTTCGTTAAAAAACCTGTGGAGCCAACTCCAGAAAAGTCTGTAACTCAGACAGCCACCACTACTCCTGAAAAACCTACGCCAGTCCCCACCCCTTCTCCTCCCGCTACTACTACTTCCCCTCAGCCATCTTTGGAAATACTACCCGAAGAAATCAAGCCGGTGGCAGCCTCTGAGGAAACTGAAGTGGTGGTTGAGACCCCTCTTTACCGGGCCGTCTGGAGTAATCGAGGCGGCGTTCTCAAAAGCTGGCAGCTGAAAAATTATAAGGATGACGAGGGAAAAATATTGGAATTGGTCTCTCCTCGCGCCCAGGAAACAGGACGTTATCCTTTCGCTCTGGAAACAGGCGATGGGCCATTTGACCAAACCATCTGTCAGTCTCTCTATCAACCTTCGACCACTGCCCTCCATCTCCAGTCAGGCGAATCGGCTGAATTAAGCTTTACCTACGCTACTGAAGAGGGTTCACTCGTCAAAAAAAGCTTTTCCTTTTCTGGTGATTCTTACGTCATCTCTGTGAACATCACCGTCATCAAAAACAAAACGCCTCTGACTTACAGTCTTCTCTGGGGTCCTAGCATTACCCACACCTCTCCCCTCCAGCAAAAGCAACGTTTTGGCAGCGGCCGGGGAGTTTCTGTCCTAGCTGGCCCCAAAGTCTACCATCAAAAGGAAGAAAAATTAAAAGAAAACCAAGTGGCTTTTAACTTTGTCACCTGGGCAGCCTATGAAGATAACTATTTTGCGGCTATTTTCTTGGGGAAACCAGAAAAAACCAGTGCTCTCTTCCGCAAAGAAACCCAACCAGAAGGGAAACCTCTATATTTTCTAAGCGTCACCAATGTCTCTCAGGTTTATTTGGGACCCAAAGATTTTGAACTCCTGACTCAACTTGGTTTCCAGACCAAAAAAATCATCCGCTTCGGCTTTTTCGGCTGGATTGCGGAAATACTTCTTAAAGCCATTAAAGCCATCCACTCCGCTTTTCCTAATTGGGGGTTGGCTATTATTATTCTCACCTTTATCATCAAAATTCTTTTCTTTCCCCTCACTTACAGCAGCACTAAATCCATGGCTAAAATGCAGGAGCTCCAACCTAAAATCAAGGCCCTCCGGGCCAAATATAAGAAAGCCAAAAGTGATATTGCTCAACGGCGCAAGATGAACGAAGAAATGATGAAACTTTACAAAGAACACGGCATTAATCCCGCTGGAGGCTGCCTGCCCTTGCTGATTCAGATTCCGATTTTCTGGGGATTTTTCCGGATGCTGGCTGTGTCCATTGAATTCCGACACAGTCCTTTTATCTTCTGGATAAAAGACCTTTCGGTTAAGGACCCCTACTATGTTACTCCAATTCTAATGGGCATTACCCAGTTCATTAGTCAAAAAATGACTCCCACCACAGCCGATCCCACCCAACAAAGAATGATGCTCATCATGCCTGTAGTCATGACTGTCTTTTTCATGAATTTTCAGAGTGGCTTGGTCCTTTATTGGTTAACCAACAATGTCCTCCAAATTGGACAACAATACATCATGAATAAATTAATGCACAAAAAAAAGAGAGTAGCTCATGGAAAAAAACGAAAAAAATAACACTATTCAGGAATTTAAAGGTCGTAATCTCGAAGAAGCCATCAGTCACGCTGAGCACGTGCTCAAACGACCTCGCTCTCAACTCAATTACGAGATAGTTACTGAAAAAACAAAACTTTTCGGTATCAAAGGCAAGGAGATTGTTATTCGGGCCTGGCCAAAAAAATCTTTAGAGGACTCGCCAGCGGCACAATTCCTGAATAGATTCCTAGAAATATTCCCTCTGGAGCTTAGTTATTATTTAAAGGAACGCAATGAGATGCTCTTTGTGATTTTCGACGGTCAGGATAAACACCTTCTGTTACGCAAAGATGGAGCGCTGCTTCTCGCCATCCAGCACATTCTGAATAAAGTTTCCGAAGCGAAAGTCCAAATTGACTGTGACTTTTTCAAAAAGAGGAAAGAGCGGGAAATACGAGAAAGAGCCAAACAGGCGGCCCGAATCGTTCAGGAAACAGGCCGGGAAGAAATCATGGATTACATGAATCCCTATGAAAGACGGATTGTCCATCTGACCGTGAATCAGATTCCTGGGTTAGCCACCGAAAGTCTGGGCGAAGGCTTCCTTAAACAGATCCGTGTTTACCCGGTCAAAGCATCCGAGGAAATGCCAAGATAATTTGCCGGCAGAAGAAGGCTCCCTAGAGACGAAATTGATAATTGAGAACCATTTCCTTTATCTCATTTTCTCTGCCTGACAACCTCTTTACCTTTGCCTTCACAGTCACTATTATTATTTAGATGAGGTTCGAAGATACAATTATCGCTATCTCCACGCCACCAGGCTATGGTGGGTTAGGCATTGTCCGTCTTAGCGGTCAAGACTCATTACGGATCGCCCAAAGTTTCTTCCAACCGCTTCGCTCTAAAAAAAATATTCCACCCCGGCGACCAATTTTAGGTAAAATCTATCATCCCCAAGAAAAATGCTTCTTTGAGGAAGCTTTATTAACTTACTTTCCTGCTCCCAAGACCTACACCCGAGAAGACATGGTCGAAATATCCTGCCACGGCAGTCCCCTTCTGCTCGAAGAAGTGGTTCGTCTGGGAGTTGAAGCCGGGGCCCGCCTGGCCCGACCTGGAGAATTCACTCTGCGAGCCTATCTTAACGGCCGCTTAGACATTCTCCAGGCAGAAGCAGTTCTCGATCTGATTAAAGCCACCTCGCTTCACCAGGCCCGCATCTCCTTCCAGCAACTTGAAGGCTCCCTCTCCCGCACTTTCCGTTCAGTTCGAGAAGAACTCGTGGATCTTCTGTCCTGGCTGGAGACCAACATTGAATTCCCGGAAGAAGAAGTTAAAATTACTTCTGAGCAGATAAAAGAAATATTGACTTCTCTCATTGATCACCTTCAAACTCTCATCCAGAGCTACGCTCTGGGTAAAACTTTCTCTGAGGGAGTCCAACTGGCTATCATCGGCCGGGCTAATGTGGGTAAATCAACTCTCTTCAACGCCCTGTGCGGAGAAGAAAGAGCCATTGTCACAGCGCTTCCCGGCACTACCCGAGACTATCTGGAAGAAAAAGTTCTTATCAAAAACTCGGTTTTCCGTCTGGTGGATACTGCTGGTCTGAGTCAACCTTCACATCCAGCCGAAAAAGAGGGCTTAAGACGGACTCAACAGAGGGCCCAACAAGCTGAGGGGCTCCTCCTAGTAATTGATGCCTCGGAAGAATTAACCTCAGAAGACCGCCATCTTCTTAATTCATTTAAGGAAAAACCAAAAATAATCGTTTTGAACAAAATAGATCGCCCCCAAAAAGTCTCAGCGATGGAAATAAAACGTCAATTTTCAGGGAACGTGGTAGTGCCCATCTCGGCTCTTAAGGGAACTCACCTAGAGCAACTCAAAGAAAAAATTCATAAGCTCTTTGTGCCTCAAAAGGACTTCGGTCAGGAAGTCATTCTTCACCAACGCCAAAAAGTTCTGCTGGAACAAATCAAGTCTGGTCTAGAAAAAACTCTCCATCTTCTCCAGGAAAATTATTCAGAAGAACATCTCTCGGAAGAAATTCGACAAATTCTGCCAGCAGTCAACGAACTTTTGGGGGAAATCCGAAATGAAGAAATTCTGGAAAATATTTTCAATCAATTCTGTATAGGTAAATAAGTATGGCTCGGGGAATAACTGATTTTGAGATTATTGTCATCGGGGCTGGACATGCTGGCTGTGAAGCTGCCCACGCTGCGGCCCGCCGGGGACATTCAACTTGTCTGGTGACTATTCACCTAGAAACAATTGCTCAAATGTCTTGCAATCCAGCTATCGGAGGATTAGCTAAAGGGCAACTCGTCCGGGAAATTGATGCTCTAGGCGGCTTAATGGGCCTCTTGGCCGATGAAACAGGTATTCAATTCCGTTTGTTGAATCGTAGCCGGGGTGGAGCTGTTCAAGCGCCCCGTTGCCAATCCGACAAAGCCCAATATCGTCTCCTCATGAAACAGTGGCTTGAAGAAACACCAAACTTAACCCTTTTCCAGGCAATTGTCACTGAAATTCTTACTCAGCGCGGCCGGGTGACCGGCATTCGAACCAAAGAAGGCACGGTGATTACCGCTAAAGCGGTAATTCTGACACCAGGCACTTTTTTAAATGGCCTTATCCATATTGGTCTTCGCCATTACCCAGCTGGTCGAGCCAACGAACCGCCCTCCTTGGAGCTGGCCGAGAACATTAAAAAATTAGGCCTCCAAACCTTCCGCCTTAAAACCGGCACTCCAATGCGCCTCCACCGGGATTCCATTGATTGGAGTAAATTCAAGCCTCAGCCCGGAGATGAAAAACCCGTTCCTTTCTCCTTCCGCACTAAAAAAGAATTAACCAATAAAGTCCTGTGTTACATTGGCTACACCAATGAAAAAACTCATGAAATAATTCGCCAAAATTTGGATAAATCTCCTTTGTACAGTGGCCTGATTGTGGGCATCGGTCCCCGCTATTGTCCTTCCATTGAAGACAAGGTCGTTAAATTCCCCCATCACCCTCGCCACCAGTTTTTTCTTGAACCAGAAGGGCTGAATACAGCCGAAATCTATGTCAACGGGCTCTCCTCGAGTCTACCTTTTGAAGTGCAACAGGCTATCCTCAAGAGCATCCCGGGACTTGAAGAGGCCCGCTTTCTCCGACCGGCTTATGGCATTGAATATGATGCGGTAGTACCCACCCAAGTTAAGCCCACCCTGGAAACAAAAAAAATAAAGGGCCTCTATCTGGCCGGCCAAATCAATGGCACTTCCGGTTACGAAGAAGCCGCTGCTCAGGGATTGATAGCTGGCCTTAACGCTTCCCGGCAACTAAAAAAAGAAAAACCATTCATCCTGAGGCGCCATGAGGCTTATATCGGGGTTCTGATTGATGACCTGATTACCCGAGGTGTGGAAGAACCCTATCGACTTTTTACCTCCCGCGCCGAATATCGACTTCAACTCCGCATTGATAACGCTGACCAGCGCCTTCTGCCGTATGGTTACCAGCTCGGTTTAATTCCTGAGGACGTCTACCAGGAATTTAAACAAAAACAACAAAAAATAAAAAAGGCCTTGTTCTTTTTAGAAAGCACAAAAGTTAAATTACCTCAAGGCCAAAGCCTGTCCCTGAAAGAATATTTAAAAAAACCTCATGTTCACTGGTCAAATGTGTTAGAATATAGCCAGCCTGACTTTACGCTCAGCGATGAGGAAATCAGACATATTGAAGCGGAAGTGAAATACGAAGGTTATCTTAAAAGACAAGCTCATGAAATTGCCCAAATGCAGAAAATTGAAAGTCTACGCCTGCCTCCCACAATCGATTATAATCAAATCCCTGGATTAACCCGAGAAGTTATAGAGAAACTAACTCGGTATTCTCCGCGGACCATAGGTGAAGCTAAACAAATCCCTGGAATTACCCCAGCGGCTATTCTCAATCTCTACATTTATCTCCGCTTAATGAAGAAGGCGAGTCCGCCAAGCAATGTTCCACGTGAAACATCTTCTTCTAAAGAGTGAACTCATGGGCAGGATAATCGCTGTTGTTAATCAAAAAGGAGGGGTAGGGAAAACCACCACAGCTATTAATCTTTCGGCCTCTCTGGCGGTCAAAGGCCGGCGGGTTCTCCTCATTGATTTCGATCCTCAAGGTATGGCTACCGCTGGTTTAGGCTATCCAAAAAAATCGGGCCGGGGTATTTATGCTGTGTTGATGAATGGAGCTAATCTGATGGATCAGCTCCAACCAACCGGTGTCGACAACTTTTATCTCTGTCCCTGTTCGCCAGAATTAACAGGTTTTGAAGCCGAAGTCTTTAGTGAAAAGGACCGGGAAAAAAGACTTCGCTTAGCCTTAAGCCCCATCAAAAACAAATTCCACTATATTTTTATTGATTGTCCTCCTTCTCTAAGCTTCTTAACCATCAATGCTATGACCGCGGCTGACTCCATTCTTATCCCGATTCAAACTGAATTTTTCTGTATGGAGGGCATTCCTGATTTACTCCGCACCTTGGACGAAGTTCGCCGGACGCTCAATCCGACTCTGATGATTGAAGGCATTCTTCTGACTATGTACGACGAGCGGACCAATTTAGCCAAACAGGTAGCTGAGGAAATTAGAGCCTCCTTGCCTCATATTACCTATGAAGTTATCATCCCACGCACTGTCAAGCTGGCAGAGGCCCCAAGTTTTGGTCGACCTATTTTGCTTTATGATATAAAATCTAAAGGGGCTCAAGCTTATTTAAATTTAGCTGGAGAATTGATAAAACATGAAAAAGAAAGCTTTAGGTAAGGGTTTAAAAGCCTTTTTACCCGATGATTATGGCATTCTTAAAGAGGAACGCTTTACTGAACTCGAGATCGACCGTCTAGTGCCCAATCCTAATCAACCTCGGGTAACCTTTAAAGAAGAAGCCATTGAGGAATTGGCTCAATCGATTAAAGAAACCGGCCTCCTTCAACCTTTAGTGGTCGTGCCTGGAGAAAATGATTATTTTTATATTGTGGTCGGGGAGAGACGCTGGCGGGCGGCCCAAAAAATTGGCTTACAACGCTTGCCAGTTATCATCCGCAAGCTTAGTAAAGCTCAGCAATTAGAAGCTTCTCTTGTGGAAAATCTCCAGCGGGAAGACCTTAATCCTCTAGAAGTAGCCTTAGCCTATCAAAAAATGATTGATGAATTAGGTTATACTCAACAAGAAGTCGCAGATAAAGTCGGCAAGGAACGGGCTTCCGTGACTAATTACCTGCGACTCTTAAAACTGCCGCCGGAAATAAAGGCCTTTTTAATGGAAGGCCAATTGACTATGGGACACGCTCGGGCGCTCTTGGCTTTGGAAGACGAGGCTTTACAAATATCGCTGGCCCGCCAAATAATCAAAGAGGGCCTTTCCGTAAGAGAAGTGGAGAAACTTATCCAAAAAATCAAAACCCAGTCTCCTCCCAGAAAAGAGACGCCTTCTCCTGACCCTGATTTGCTGGCGGCTCAGGAAGAACTCATTCAGACTCTAGGAACTAAGGTCTCCATCAGCGGTAACCTAGAGAAAGGGGTCATTAAAATATATTACTATTCAACCGATGACTTAAACCGTGTTTTCGATAAAATCAAAGGAGCAAAATGAGATGAAAGAAAAAAGGAAAGAATTTGACGAAGACAAAATAACCGGATTTTTTGACAAAGAGACTGAAATCAAGGGAGATCTTAATTTTAAAGGTTCCTTCCGCATCGATGGCCGTTTTAAAGGTAACATCAATTCTGACTCCGTGCTAGTCGTAGGGGAAAACGGCCGGATAGATGCTGATATCAAAGTTGGCACGGTCATTATTGACGGAGAAATTAAAGGCAATATTCAAGCCAGAGAAAGAGTGGAAATCCACTCTAAAGGAAGAGTGATCGGAACCATCTTAACTCCCAAATTAGTGGTTGAAGAAGGGGCTTATCTTGAGGCTAATTGTCAGACCACTGATAAAGTGCCGGCCTCGACCACACTTCATGTTGAAGAAAAAAAGACTACCTCTCCTAGCCAACCAGAGTGAAAAAAGCACTTGGAGTTATCCCGGCTCGATTCGCCTCTGCCCGATTTCCAGGGAAAGTCCTAGCTGAACTAGCCGGCAAGCCTCTTCTGCAATGGGTCTACGAAGCTGCCTCTCTGGCCTCATCCCTGGATAAATTAATTATTGCTACCGATGATCAGAGGGTTTACGAAAAAGTCTTAACTTTTGGAGCAGAAGTCAGAATGACCGCCCCTCATCATCCTTCAGGTACAGATCGGGTAGCCGAAGTGGCCCGGAATTTTGACTATCCCTTAATTATCAATATTCAAGGGGACGAACCTCTCCTCCAACCAAGCATGATTGACGACCTGGTAGCGGCTCTTGAAAAGGAGCCAGTTCCTATGGTTACTTTGGCCCGCCGTAACAACAGCGCTGAAGACTTCTTTGACCCAAATATAGTCAAAGTAGTGGTTAATCACCAAGGCAATGCTCTTTATTTTTCCCGGGCGCCTATTCCCTATGCCTCTCAAGGCTCGTTTGATTATTTCTGGCAGCATATTGGGCTCTATGGCTATCAACGAGACTTTCTCCTAAAATTTGTCGAGTTGCCTCGTTCTTCTCTCGAAGAAAAAGAGCGTCTGGAACAACTTCGAGCTTTGGAAAACGGCTTCTCGATAAAAATAGTTTCCACCAACGTAAAAACCTTGAGTGTCGATACGCCAGAAGATATAATCAAGGTGGAAAAATTTTTAAAGGATAGGAAAGTAAAGAATGCCTAAATTTATTTTTGTCACGGGAGGTGTTCTATCTGCTCTGGGAAAGGGGATCGCCGCGGCTTCCATCGGAATGCTCCTAGAAAGCCACGGCTACAAAATAACTCTCCAGAAATTCGACCCCTATCTCAACGTCGACCCAGGTACAATGAACCCCTTTCAGCATGGAGAAGTCTATGTCACAGATGATGGCGCTGAAACTGACCTTGATTTAGGCCATTACGAAAGATTTACCTCAACTAAAACCACCAAAGCCCATAATTGGACAGCCGGAAAGATCTATGAACTTATTCTCCGCAAAGAAAGAGAAGGGCAATTCTTGGGCAAAACTGTTCAGGTAATTCCTCATGTCACCGATGAAATCAAAAATGCCTTTTATGCTGTCTCGAATGACAATGATATTGTCATCATTGAGATTGGGGGAACTGTGGGTGACATTGAAGGCCTACCTTTTTTAGAAGCCACTCGTCAAATGCGTCTGTCTCTTGGTCCGGAGAACACCCTTTTTGTCCATTTGACCCTCGTCCCCTTCATTAAAACCTCAGGCGAATTAAAAACCAAACCTACTCAGCACAGTGTCAAGGAGCTCCGGGCAATCGGTATTCAACCCGATATCATTTTGTGTCGAACCGACCGCTTTCTTTCACCCGAGATTCGTCAGAAAATCTCGCTCTTTACTAATGTCCCTCTGGAAGCTGTAATTACCGCCAAAGACGTAGATAACATCTATGAAATCCCTCTCATTTTTGCCCAGCAACAACTGGATAAAATCATCATCAAGCGCCTGGGATTGCCACCCCGTCGCCGCCATCTGCGCCGCTGGAAAGAAATGGTGGAGAGAATGAAACACCCGCGGGATGAGGTCAATATTGCTTTAGTGGGCAAATACGCAGGACTTCATGACTCCTATATCAGCCTGAAGCAAGCTCTGGATCATGCCGGCACGGCCCACCACCTCAAGGTCAACATTGCCTGGGTGGAAGCTGAAGAGCTGGAATGCAACTCACCAGAGTGCATCCTAAAGGAAGCTGATGGTATCTTGGTCCCGGGTGGATTTGGAGTCCGGGGTATTGAAGGTAAAATCAACGCTATCACCTACGCTCGGGTCAACAAAATTCCTTTTTTTGGGATATGTCTGGGCATGCAGTGCGCCACAATTGAATTCGCTCGACATGTAGCTGGTTTAAAAGAAGCTAACAGCACTGAATTTAATCCCCGAACTCCTCATAAAATTTTCTTTAAATGGCGGGAATTAAAGGGAGTCAAACAACTCGGCGGCACCATGCGCTTGGGGGCATATCTTTGTCATCTGAAAAAGGGCTCCTTGGCTGAAAAAGCCTACCACCGTCTGGCCATTTGGGAACGGCATCGCCACCGCTATGAATTTAATCCTGCTTATGAGTCTTTACTCAGCAAGGCCGGACTTATTATCTCGGGAAAAAATCCTGACCACGATTTGGTAGAAATCATTGAATTACCTGACCACCCCTGGTTTCTAGGCTGTCAGTTCCATCCGGAGTTTAAATCCAAACCACTCCAGCCTCATCCTCTCTTTAAAGCTTTTATTGGAGCCAGCTATGCCTACCGTTGCCAGAAAAATAATTCTTAATAACAAAACAACCCTCGGGGGAAACGACGGTTTCTTTCTCATCGCTGGTCCTTGTGTTATTGAAAGTGAGGAACACACCTTCTTTTTAGCCGAAGCTCTCCAACGGATTACCTCCGAAAAAAAGATTCCTTTTGTCTTTAAGGCTTCTTTTGATAAAGCTAATCGCTCCTCAATCAAATCCTATCGAGGTCCTGGCTTGAAGAAAGGCTTGGCCATCCTCTCAGCTGTTAAACAAAGTTTAGGAGTTCCGGTCATCTCGGATATCCATGAGGCAGCTCAAGCTGAACCAGCGGCCGAAGTCTTAGATATTATCCAGATTCCAGCCTTCCTCTGCCGCCAAACAGACCTTATTGTGGCCGCAGCTCGCACAGGTAAACCCTTGAATATAAAAAAAGGCCAATTTCTCTCTCCAGCTGAAATGCACAACGTTATCGAGAAAGCCTTAAGTCAAGGCAATGAACAACTTCTACTGACGGAAAGGGGCACTTGTTTTGGCTACAACAATCTCGTGGTCGATGTCCGCTCCATTCCTATCATGAAAGAATGGGGATTTCCGGTGGTCATTGATGCTTCCCATAGTGTTCAGCGTCCGGGGGGCCGGGGAACAGCTTCTGGAGGAGAAGCCCAATTCATTCCCACTATCGCCCGGGCAGCTCTGGCGGCTGGAGCCGATGGCCTCTTCCTTGAAGTTCATGACCAGCCGGAAAAAGCCCTTTCCGATGGTCCCAATTCCTGGCCTTTAGCCGAATTAACCAATTTGTTGAGTGAATTAAGCCACTTATATACTTGTCTCCACTCTTTTCATTCTTCTTCCCCTGAAGAAAAAGAATAAAAAGGTAAAGGTAAAACAATGAAGAAAGATGATATTATCCGCCTTGGCCGTGAGGTTCTGGAAATCGAAGCCCAGGCTGTCCAAGAAGTGGCTCAACAACTAGGGGAGAGCTTTATCCAAGCCGTAGAACTGTTGGCTGAATGTCCCAGTCGAGTGATTGTGACCGGAATGGGCAAATCCGGTTTGGTGGGCCGGAAAATTGCCGCCACCCTTTCCAGCTGCGGCACTCCGGCCATTTTTATTCATCCAGCTGAAGCGGGTCATGGGGATTTAGGCATGATTCTCAAACAGGATATCATTATTGCTATTTCCTATAGTGGAGAAACCAAAGAAATCATTGACCTCCTGGACTTTTTTAAACGAATCGGGGTTAAACTGATTTGCGTGACTGGCAACCCATCTTCTCGCCTGGCCCGTTATAGTGACATTGTCCTCTGTGCTCGGGTGAGTCGAGAAGCCGAACCTACTGGATTGGTTCCCACCGCCAGTAGTACGGCCACCCTCGCTCTGGGGGATGCCCTAGCCGTAGCTTTAATGCGCAAAAAAGGGTTCACTGAGGAAGATTTTGCCCGGGTCCATCCCAAGGGCCAAATTGGCAAGAAACTTTTAAAAATTAAAGATTTAATGCATCGAGGCCAACAAATACCTATGGTAAACGAAACAACACCCATGGCTGAGGTTCTGTCAGAAATGTCTCGCAAAAAACTGGGCATGACTTGTGTCGTGGATGCGGAAGAACGTCTGGTGGGGATTATCACCGACGGTGACCTTCGACGAAAACTCCAGTTATATGGCGCCGAGATGATTCATAAAACAGCTCGGGACTGCATGACCCCTGACCCGAAAACCATTTCTCGCCATGACCTGGCCACCAAAGCTCTGAATCTTATGGAAGAAAATAAGATTACTTCCTTGATTGTGGTTGATCGTGACCGCAAAATTGAGGGAATTATTCACCTGCACGATCTCTGGCGAACAGAAATGTTTTAATCCATCGCCTCCCCCCTGAAGCCTACTCCATTAAGCAAGAAAAAGCTGAAAAGCCTAAGGGGGAGCAAATTCATTACAGGTGGCTCTCTCGACAGCCAGATTGAATAAATTGCTTCTTCTCTATTTTTAACATTCGAGGTCTAACTTCTCGGAGGCTCACCAAACTCTATTTTCAAGACAATAAAGGCCAAGCGTTTCCATCTCTCTTGGTTGCAAATCTAACTCATCTTTTATAAAAAACAGAGTCTCGGCCAACTAAACAGTAGCTTAAAGCCTTGAATCTTC
>Ga0190336_1000025_pt1 | contig 33492 bp, 28 predicted proteins | sample 487204910_MG_FD_161651 | JGI IMG/M metagenome (GOLD analysis project Ga0190336, IMG submission 161651) | Hydrothermal vent sediment bacterial communities from Southern Trench, Guaymas Basin, Mexico - 4872-04-9-10_MG | ecosystem: Environmental > Aquatic > Marine > Hydrothermal vents > Sediment ...
GGCGGCAAAACGGAGAATAGTAGCCGGAACCCCGACCGAACTAAACCCCGGATGTCCAGTGGCCGGGAAAGGGCCGCCGTGCATCATAGCCGGAGAAACAGCCACTCCGGTCGGCATTTTATCATTGAGCAGGCGACCAACTTTTAACCTTAAAATAGGTTCTAATTGTTGATAAAGAGACTCATCCTTCCCCTGAGTATGGGCGTACAGAGAGGCGGTCAGATTTCCTTCAAGAGAAGCAGCTATCATCAGCATATCTTCGGCCTTTGGACAAACCACCAAGAGGGAAGCTGGGCCGAACATTTCCTGTTGAAAGGCCGTGGGTTGTTCATGGAAAGCCTGAGCTTTCACTTGAAGCAGGGTGGGGGCGAAGCGATATCCTGGTTCGGGCAGAGAATGTCCACCACAAAGGAGCTGGGCACCTCTCTGAAGGAGGGCTTGAATCTTTTTCTCGAGATTGAGACCGATTTCTCGACTGAGAAGGTAACCGGGGGAGGAGTTATTAAATAAATCAATAGCCCGCTGAATGAAGTCTTTGGACCCTGCTCCTTCACTAAGGACAACCAGGCCAGGATTGGTACAGAACTGGCCGCTGCCTAAAAGACAGGAGGCAGTAAACTCTTCAGCAATTTTGGAGGCTCTTTCCTGGAGAGCTCCCGGGAGCAGGAAAACAGGATTAATCGAGGACATCTCTAGATAGGCGAGTTTACCCGCCTTTTCGGCCGCTTCTTTGATGGCCAGCCCAGTGGCTCGGCTGCCGGTAAAAGCTACGGCGGCTGTAGCTGGATGGGCAATTGCCTTTGAGCCGTCTTCGGGTTGGAAATGATAAATGAACTGGACAGTGGCCGGAGGAAGTTGGCTTTCGGCAAGGGCCTCTGCCATTGCCTGTGCCAGGAGTTGAGAGGTTTTGGGATGAAGAGGGTGGGCTTTAGCTAAAACAGGATTTCCCGCCGCTAGGGCGGCAGCGAAATCTCCGCCACTGACAGCGTTAAAAGCTAAGGGGAAATTGTTGGGGCCAATGACTATGACCACGCCTCCGAGAGGGCCGTATTTTGAGCGAATATTTCTGTGGGTGTCAATGGTCGCCAAGCACCATGAGCCCTCCCGAACAGCTGCAGCTGTCTGCCGGAGCTGGTCGGTGGTCCGAGGTAATTCTATTTCTAGGAAACGTGGACTCTGGGGCAAACCGGTTTCCAGGGCAGCTGTGGCGGTGATTATTTCTTGCTTGGCTTCAATTTTAGAGGCCATGTTTTCCAGGAACTCAGCTCTTGCTTCTGGAGGAAGGGCCGTTAGAAGTGGTATGACTTGTTGAGCGTAGTCGAGGGCTTCGGCCAATTCTTCCCAAGTAGAGACAGGGAAAAGATCGGGCAGTTTTTCTCCAGTCCGAGGATTGTTAGCCTGGAAAGTAGATAAATAACGAGAGGTTCGCCATTGACCACCAATAAAAACTGGTTGCAGACTCATTCTATTTTTACCCCCCTGAAAATATAGGTGAAATCACCAGCCGATCACCGTCTTTAACTAATTCATCGGAACGCACAGGTTGACCATTGCGTAGGATAATTTTAGCTAGAGAAGGTTTGATTTTTATCATCTCCAGAATTTCTTGGATAGTGACCGGCGCCGGTAAATCCAATTCTTTTTGGCTAAAACCAGCCTGGTGAATAAGGTAGCTGAAAAGTTTAACCGTTACTTTCATGGCTGGTTTTTCACCTTATTTTTATTTTTAGAGCCAAATTGAGGGCTCAATGAGTCTGCCTTTTGATGTTGCTTTTTCCCCCTCGGCTTTTTAATTTGTCTCCGGGGATTAGTCATTTAATTTGACTAATTTCTCCAAGGCAGCGAATTCTTCATTTAAACCCAATTTTTCGGCAGTTTTGCGGGTGGGAATGCCTCGGTCATCCCAGCCCCGTAAATCATAATAATGACTCAGAAGTTCGTCGTATTTTTTTAGGTCGAGTATTTTGCCGGCGATGGGTCCTTCTTTATCGGCATTCGCCGGGTCAAACCACACTCGGGGAGGATAATCTCTGGTCCGGTCCCAATCAGGGAATTCACGCACGAAGTGGGCTCTAATCAAGGCATAGATCCGGTCACTGACTTGCCAAAAATCTTCCAGTTGCCAATTCAGACCAGTGATTTTATTGAAATAGACGGGATAATGTTCCAGGTCCCAACCTAATTCCACCCAAGGGAAACGGCAAGCCACGATAAACTCGAAGAGTCCTCCTCTGATGCGCTGTAACTCAATGACTTTTTGGGCTTTTTCCCGGCCATAAGATTCCCGCGGCGTTTCATTGATTTCATAAGTAATCACCCAGGATTCTTTATGGTGAGCCCCAATAGCACTGGTGCCGAAAGCCAGAGCCATCCCGGGAATGAATTTACAGTTATAGGCTGAAATTTCCAGTCCTTTAACCTGCATAGCGTAGTCTTCAGAGCCATGGCCGAAATGGCGGGCCATCCGCAGGCTACCTTCAGCCAATAACTCACCGACTCCTTCCCGATGAGCCGTCAAGCGGAGAAGTTCTTTGGCTCTTTCGGCGTCACCGAATTGAAAATCTCCTTCGGCTGCTCCGTGGTCGATAGCATCAGCATAAAAAGCCAAGGTACCGCCGGCCGAAATAGTATCCAGACCATATTCGTCACAGAGGTAGTTGAGGGATCCCACCTGAGCCAGTTCAAAAATTTCGAGGTTACTGCCGAGCATACCAATGTTTTCGTAGTCCATTTCCGCTTCATGGCCTTCTTTATCCAAAATGGTTATCCCACAGCGCATAGTACAATTGGGGCAGCCGTAAGTAGCAACCCGAGCCTCATTCAATCTTTCACCGTCAATCCGCCACGCCTCCGGGTGGAAGGTTTTGCGCATATTGCGCACCGGTAAGGCGGCCACTTCGTTACACCAAGCCAGCACTCCTGTTGTACTTTGAATGGACCAGCCGGTTTCTTGGTCGATTTTTTGTACTTGGCGGAGGTCCTCAGTGCCAATTTTTTTGATGGCCTCTTCGTCAGCCACAGGGATATTTTTAGTGCCTTTGACCACAATGGCTTTGAGGTTTTTAGAGCCCATGACGGCGCCCATGCCGGGTCGGCCCCCGGCCCGACCTTCCATACTGCGGATGATAGCATAGCGGACTAGATTTTCACCTCCCTGGCCGATAGTCAGAATACCGATACTCCGGCCATATTTGGCGTAAAGCCAATCCATAGTCTCATAGGAGCCTTTGCCCCATATTTCCGCGGCTGAATGGAAAGCGACTTGGTCATCTTCTATAGTGACATAAGTGGGAGTTTCAGCTTTGCCTTCGATTATCAAGACATCATAGCCGGCTTTGCGCAACTGGATGGTCACCCGAGTACCGAGATTGCCATCGCCGTAGCCCCCGGTGAGAGGTGATTTAGCCGCGACGACGGTTTTGCCGGTATTGGGAGCGGGTATGCCGGCTATAGGCCCCACAGCTACAATTAATTTATTATCCGGCCCCAGGGGGTCGATCCCGGGTTTAAGTTCATCCCAGAGAATTTTAACCGCGAATCCTCGGCCGCCGACCCATTTGTGAGCAAATTCTTCAGAATATGTTTCTTGCCGATATGTTTTAGAACTGAGATTAATGCGCAGAATTTTTCCTGTCCATCCGTACATAAAGACCTCCTTAGAGATTAATATGACTTATATCGGATAGCATACGGACAACTTAAAGTCAAATTGTTCCTCTTTAATTGTTTAGCCCGCCTCTTAAGTTGACAACTCACTGGGATTGCGCAAAAATATATCAAATGTATAAATGGGTCCTGCGGAAAATCTTTGGCACCAAAAATGAGCGGGAGCTGAAAAAGCTCCAACCTTATGTGGCCGCCATCAATGAGTTGGAACCCCGCATCCGCCAGTTAAGTGATGCTCAGCTGGCTGCCAAGACGGCTGAATTTAAAGAGAAGCTTCGTCAGGGAGCCACTCTGGATGATCTCTTGATTGAGGCTTTCGCCGTAGTCCGGGAGGTGGCCCGGCGAACTTTAAATATGCGCCATTTCGATGTTCAGTTGATGGGGGGTATTGTGCTTCACCAGGGGAAAATCGCTGAGATGAAAACCGGTGAAGGAAAGACTCTGGTGGCTACTTTACCAGCTTACTTGAATGCTCTCGAAGGCAAAGGTGTCCATATTGTGACCGTCAATGATTATCTGGCCAAACGAGATGCCGAGTGGATGGGCCCTATTTATAAATTTCTGGGCCTGGAAGTCGGGGTGATTCAGCATGAGATGGGCGACCAAGAGAGGAAAGAAGCTTATCGGAAAGACATCACTTATGGCACCAATAATGAATTCGGCTTTGATTACCTTCGCGACAATATGAAGTTTAGGCTGGCGGATGTGGTTCAGCGCGAACATCATTACGCCATAGTCGACGAAGTGGACAGTATTTTAATCGATGAAGCGCGGACTCCCTTAATAATTTCCGGGCCCACTGAAGAATCAACGGCCATTTATTATAAAGTTGATAATCTGGTCCGACGCCTGAAAAAAGGCAAACATTTTCAGGTCGATGAGAAAACAAGAACAGTAGCCTTGCTGGAAGAAGGGGTGGCTGAGGCTGAAAGATTTCTCAAGGTGGATAATCTTTACGATCTGGCCCATATGGACTTGATTCACGCCATCAACCAGGCCCTGAAAGCTCATTATCTTTTCAAACGCGATGTCGACTATATGGTTAAAGACGGCAAGGTCATTATCGTCGATGAATTCACCGGCCGGTTAATGCCGGGCAGACGATATTCTGATGGTTTACATCAAGCTTTGGAAGCTAAAGAAAGAGTGCGGATTGAAGAGGAATATCAGACCCTGGCTTCCATTACCTTTCAGAATTATTTCCGCATGTATAAGAAATTAGCCGGTATGACCGGAACAGCCGCCACCGAAGCCACAGAATTTCAAGCCATTTATAACCTGGATGTAGTGGAAATTCCTACTAATAAACCGCTTATCCGGCTGGAATATCCCGATGTAGTTTACCGAACCGCCCGGGAAAAGTGGGAGGCAGTCGTCGAGGAGATTATTGAACATAATAAAAAAGGGCGACCCGTCCTGGTCGGCACAATTTCTATTGAAAATTCCGAGAGATTGAGTTCCATGTTGAGGAAACGGGGCATTAAACATGTCGTCCTCAACGCTAAGTATCATGAAATGGAAGCTAAGATTATCGCCCAAGCCGGTCGGATAGGTGCCGTAACTATCGCCACCAATATGGCTGGGCGAGGAGTGGATATTCTTTTAGGGGGTAACCCTGAATTTCTGGCCAAAGAAAAGTTGCGAAAGCAAGGCAAGGACCCCGATAAGGTTTCGCCCGAGGAATGGGCCGCGGCTCTGGCCGAGGCCAAAAAGATTACCGAAGAAGAGCATAAAAAAGTAGTCGAGCTAGGTGGCTTGCATATTATTGGCACCGAACGCCATGAGGCCCGCCGCATTGATAATCAGCTGCGTGGTCGGGCCGGCCGACAAGGAGACCCTGGCTCCTCCCGCTTTTATCTTTCTCTGGAAGATGATTTGATGCGGATTTTCGGCAGTGACCGCATCGCCGGTTTGATGTCCCGCATCGGCATGGAAGAAGGGGTGCCCATTGAACATAAAATGGTCACCAAAGCTATTGAACGAGCTCAGCGTCAGGTTGAAGCCCAGAATTTCTCCATCCGGAAGCACCTCCTGGAATATGACGATGTCATGAACAAACAGCGGGAGACGATTTATCGACTGCGCCGGGAGATTCTGGAAGGCAAAGATCTGAAAGAGTATGTGCATGAACTCATTGAAACCCTGGTTGACTGGTTGTTAGAATCACATGCTCCTCAAGAGAAGGACCCTCAAGAATGGGATGTGGAAGGGTTGCGCAAAGCCATTGGCGCTCAGTTTGGCCTGGATATTCAGGAGCTGGGAATTGATTGGGAAACCGTCTCTTATCCTGAATTAAGAGAAAAAATTCTCTCCACCCTCCACCAGAAATATAACGAGAAAGAAGAGATGATCGGTTCTGAGGCCATGCGGGAATTTGAACGCTTGATTATGTTGCAGGTGATCGACGCCCAGTGGAAGGACCATCTCCTGGCCATGGATTATCTCAAGGAAGGTATCGGCCTGAGAGGCTATGGTCAGAGAGACCCTCTGATTGAATATAAAAAAGAAAGTTACGATATGTTCCAGTCCATGATGGATAGGATTGAGGAGGAAACCATCCGCTATCTCTTCTTCCTTCAGCCGGTGGTCGAGAGAGAGCCTGTTCAACCCAAAGAGCAGCCTCTTTATTACCAGCGGCCTCAGGCTGGAGCCAATCCCGTCCGAATGAAACAGGCTCGCTCGATGATTCCCAAAAAGAGAAAGAAGAAAAAAAGGAGATAAAGGGGGGCCTATGTTCCATAAAAAAATAATAGATGGCTTAACCTTTGATGATGTGCTTATTCTGCCAGCCAAATCCGATGTTTTGCCTCATGAGGCCGATGTGTCCACTCGGCTGAGTCGGCATATTGAGTTAAAAATTCCCATCATCAGTGCGGCCATGGATACAGTGACCGAGTCCCGGATGGCCATTACTGTGGCTCAACAGGGAGGGTTGGGCATTATTCACCGGAACATGTCGATAGAAGCCCAGGTTGAGGAAGTGGATAAGGTCAAGCGACATGAGAGCGGTATGATTGTTAATCCGATTACTATGCGGCCTTATAACAAAATTTATGAAGCCGTTGAAGTTATGAAAAAGTATAAAATTTCCGGTCTGCCCATTACCGATGAGAATAATAAATTGGTGGGGATTTTGACCAACCGAGATATCCGTTTTGAAAAACGGCTGAATCTGCCCATTAAAGAAGTCATGACCACTGAATTGATTACCGTGCCTGTGGGAACATCTTTGGAGGAAGCTGAGAAGTTATTCCATAAGTATAAAATAGAAAAAATTCTCATGGTGGATGAGAATTATCACCTCAAAGGATTGATTACCTACAAGGATATTCTCAAGAGGATCCAGTATCCCCACGCCTCCAAAGATCAATTCGGTCGACTGCGGGTTGGAGCCGCCGTAGGGGTAGGGCAGGATGCTTTAGAGAGAGCTCAGGCTCTAGTGGAAGCTAAAGTGGATGTTCTGGTGGTGGATACAGCCCATGGTCATTCCCAGAGAGTTCTGGATATGGTGGCCAAACTTCGGGAGAGATTTCCCCAGCAGGAGTTGATTGCCGGCAATATCGGCACGGCTGAGGCCGCTCTGGATTTGATTGAGCGCGGGGTGGATGCCGTTAAGGTAGGCGTCGGCCCGGGTTCTATTTGTACCACTAGAGTAGTCACCGGCGCGGGCATTCCCCAGATAACGGCCATTTCTAATGTCTACTCCGTGACCTCCAAACATAATATCCCCCTTATCGCCGACGGGGGAATTAAGTATTCTGGGGATATCACCAAAGCTCTGGCGGCCGGCGCCAGTTCAGTCATGATTGGCAATCTCCTGGCGGGGACTGACGAATCACCTGGAGAGGTGGTTATCTACCAGGGCCGGTCTTATAAAACTTATCGAGGCATGGGCTCGCTGGAGGCCATGAAGGAAGGACAGAGTAAAGATCGCTATGGCCAGGATGAAAGTCAGCCTGGGAGTAAACTGGTTCCCGAAGGAATAGAAGGGCGCGTGCCCTATAAAGGCAGTGCCATTCATATAATTCAGATGCTGGTCGGAGGGATCAAGGCGGGCATGGGTTACGCTGGTTGTCGAACTATACCTGAGTTACAAGAGAAAGCCCAATTTATTCGAATTACCCCGGCGGCTTATAAGGAAAGTCATGTTCATGATGTAATTATTACTAAAGAAGCGCCGAATTATCGTCTCGAATAATCTCCTAATATAGTCTTCTCAGGTAGTTTAGCCTTTAAAAAAGAACAGCCAAAGTTAATCGTTTTTATCCCCGAGGGAAGAAGTCATCCTCATTACCGAGAAATTTTTTGGAAGGCAATTAGCCTGTTTAATAAGACAGAAGAAACTCTTCCCCAGGGGAGAACGAAGAAATATCTCAGCGCCTGAAGATTAAATTTATAACCTTTTATGGGGAATGACTGATCCTGCAATCAGTTATTATTTCAAATAGATTTTACTTTTATTTTATTGTCCTCATCAACAATAATTATCTGAGGAGTCCAGAAATCTATTTCTTCATCTTCCATTTCAGCGTAGGCGGCAATAATCAAGGTGTCCCCCACTTTGGCCAAATGAGCTGCTGCTCCGTTGACTTCCACTACCCCCGGATCTCCTTTAATGAGATAAGTGATGAAGCGAGCTCCATTGGATTTATTGTAAACATGAACTTGTTCATAGGGAAGTAATTCGGCTGCTTCCATTAAGGCAGTATCCAAGGTGAGGCTACCTTCATAGTCAAGATTGACTCCGGTTACCCGGGCATTATGAACTTTACTTTTAAGCATAATTCTTTTCATGATTTTTTCTCCTTTAAGGACAGGATAATATTATCGATGAGCCTAACCCGGTTAATAAATACGGCCAGAGCTACCAGAGCTGGCTCTTTTATTTCCTTTAATTCTTCAAGATTTTCCATTTCCACAATGGCCACATAGTCTATTTTAGCCAAGGGTTCTTGTTGAATCAGGTCAATCATCGCCTGTTTGATCACCGTAGCATTTCTTTCTCCGGCGGCAAAGAGTTGTTGGGCCAGCTGTAAGCTTTTATAAAGAACTAGAGCCGCTTGCCTTTCCTGGGGATTCAGATAAGTATTGCGGGAACTAAGAGCCAGACCGTCTTTGTCCCTGACTATAGGTAAAACTTTGATTCTAGTAGTCAGATGGAGGTCAGTGACCATTTTCTGGATGATGATAGCTTGTTGGGCGTCTTTTTGGCCAAAAAAGGCCCAATCTGGTTGAATGATGTTAAAAAGTTTAAGGACGATGGTACAGACTCCACGAAAATGGCCCGGTCGGGAGCGGCCACACAATTTATTTTGAAGTTCAGTTACTTCGACGTAAGTTTGATAACCTGGGGGATACATTTCTTCCACTGAGGGAGCAAAAAGATAATCAACTCCCAGCTTCTGAAGAATATTTATATCTCGTTCCAAGTTTCGTGGATATTGATGGTAATCCTCCCGGGGGCCGAATTGGGTTGGATTGACAAAAATGCTGACCACAGTCCGGTCGGTAAGATTGAGAGATTCTCGGACCAAACTTAAATGTCCTTCATGGAGATAGCCCATTGTTGGGACAAAGCCGATAGTTCGGCCAGAAGTTTTGTCGGCTTGGAGGTGTTGTCGAATTTCATCAATTTTCCGGCAGACTTTCATTACTTGGCCTCCTTTTCTTTCAGCCACAGTTTTAGTTCTTTTATAAACTCACTTGAAGCGTGGGAGTTGAAATGGTAGGAGTGTTCTTCATCAGGGAACCGGGCAGTTCTGACATCTTGGACATATTGTTCAATAGCTTGGCGAAAAAGATGATGACCTTCCAAATACTTTTTCACAAATTTAGGCGAAATATCAGGGCTTAAACCCAAAAGGTCGTGGAGTACTAGCACCTGGCCGTCACAGTCGGGGCCGGCCCCAATGCCTATGGTCGGCACAGCCACTTTTTGGGTGATAATCTGGGCCAATTCCCGAGGAATCGATTCCAGAACCAAAGCGAAAACGCCAGCTTTTTCTAGTTCTAGGGCAGCCTGGAGAATATTTTTGGCCTGGGTGAGATTTTTCCCCTGGACCCGATATTCTCCAAAGTGGCGGATCGATTGGGGAGTAAGACCGACGTGACCCATAACCGGAATTTCTGCTTCTAAAAGGAGAGAGATTAGGTGCAATCGAGCTGGCGAGGCACCTTCGATTTTGACTGCGTCTGCCCGAGCTTCCTTGATAAAGCGAGCGGCGTTAGCCACACCTTCTTGGGGTGAGAGGTGATAAGAAAGATAAGGCATGTCAGCCACAACCAAAGCTTGCTTAACCGCCCGGCTGACCGCCTTGGTGTGATGAAGCATTTCCTCCATAGTGACGGGAAGAGTGTCTTCGTAGCCCAAGACGACCATTCCCAAGGAATCACCCACGAGGATGATGTCGACCCCGGCTTGGTCAATAATTCGGGCTGTAGGATAATCGTAAGCTGTGAGAACGACTATTTTTTCTTGATTTTCCTTTTTTCGCCAAAGAGAAGGAATAGTTATTTTTTTGGGAATTGTTTTGGTCATTCCATTGTCCTTTCTCCCCATCCTGGCTCTTTCCCAGGATTGAGGTAAAGTCTTGTCTTGTTTTAGTGGCCAGATAAACCGTTGTTTTTATCTGCCTAATCATCTTTAGCTTCGGCCAGGGGAACATAATATAATGGACTCTTTTTAATTTGTCTAATTTTCTGAATCAGATCCTGAATAGTTTCTTCGTCTTCTAAGACCAGATGGTCAGCTTTAACTACAAATAAGGGAGCGCCTTGATAATTGAAGAAAAAATAATCAAAAGCTTCTAAAATATCTTTGAGATAACTTTCAGAGATGTTTTTTTCCAATTCAGAACCCCAGCGGTTAATTCTCTCGAGAAGAGTGGGTAGAGAAATCTGAAGGTAGATCACCAAATCAGGTTTGGCTATTCTTTCGGAAAAGATATGGAAAATTTTGTCATAAACCAACAATTCGTCATCAGTCAGCGTTTGATAAGCATATATTTTATCTTTTTCAAATAAATAGTCACAGATAATAGTTTCTTCAAATAAAGTTCGTTGCAATAGGGCAGATTGCTGATGGTACCGATTGACTAGAAAGACGAGTTGAGCCAGAAAAGCAGCTCCCTCTTTTTCATTATAAAAATCAGCTAAATAGGGATTATCCAGTCGGTCATAAACTACGCGAGCCCCTATCTTTTCTGCCAGTTTTTTGGCTAATTTTGTTTTGCCAGATTTCATGACTCCTTCAATGGCAATATGGCGGAAGGGAAGATTAATTTTCATCTCTTCTAAGGAGCTCATTTTTTTTAAGACGAGATAAAAATATCGGATATTTGGAGAGAAGTCAAATAGAGACCTTGAATTGGTGGGCCTAGTTAATAAAAAGATGAATATATTAAAAAAATATGATTTATTGAAGGAAATAAATGAATCGAACCTTTGATTATTCTGAAATGCATTTGATCTGAAATTAGGTTTAACTCTTAGGGGAAGTATTTTCTGTAGGAGGAACGGGAATAATAATCCAAGCAATTAGGTAGAAAAGAACCATCGGCAGAAGAGCGGTCATTAAGGCGAGGGCAATAAAAATTAACCTTACTAGGGAAGTGTCTATGTCCAAATACTCAGCCAAACCCGCACATACGCCTCCTAGCATTTTATCTGTAGTCGAACGGAACAATTTCTTAGCCATCTTTACCTCCGGTCATTATCAATGTAACTCCAAATTATATATACGAAATTTTAAATTACAAGGTTCACTAATGTTTTATTGCTCACCCAAAAGGACCGGCAGAAGCTGGATAAAGATGCTTCCTGTTTAAGGTATTAAGTTGATTTTTTTATCCTTCTTCTGTATCATCGAGAGTAATTTATTTTTTTTTGGCAGGAATATTCTGACATGAGTCGATATAGATATTTTCCCTTAATTTCCGCTCCTCCCGAAAGAAAATTGAGAATTGTTGAGGTTTTAGGTGGCCATGGTTTAAGGAAACGTTTATTTGATCTGGGCTTCCATAAAGGGGATGAAATAATTCTCGATGCCCGCGGTCTTCTCCGGGGGCCAATTCTGGTGAGAAGTGTTTCTTCTGATACAGTGGTAGCTATTGGCCGGGGTATTGCCCAGAAAATAATGGTCGAGATCATCAGTGACGAGGAATAAATATCCCGATATTATCTTTATTGGACAACCGAATTGTGGTAAAAGCACCCTTTTTAATGCCATAGCCGGACTTAAAGCCGAAACTTCCAATTTTCCTGGCACTACAGTTAAGCATACTCATAGTCGAGTCAATATTTTAGGTCATATTCTAAATATAATCGATTTGCCTGGCTTGTATTCTTTGGCCCCTGGAGATGAAGCCGAAAAAGTAGCCTTGTCCCATTTATTTTATGAGAAACCCGATTTAATCATCAATGTGGTTGACGCCTCTAGCCTAGGCCGGAATCTGGAACTAACTCTAGAATTGATTGAAATGGAATTACCTCTGGTTGTGGCTCTGAATATGATGGATTTGGCTGAAAAAAAAGGGATAACGATTGATGTGGCTCGACTGGAAAAAGAACTAGGCGTTCCGGTGGTGCCCACAGTAGCTCCTCATGGACGGGGGTTGAAAGAGCTGCTGGAGAGAGCGGTTGAGACCCTTTTCCATCAGGTGAGACCCCAGCCTTTGACTTGGTCTAAGGATGTAGAAGAGGCGGTTAACCAGCTGGAAAAGGCAATTCCCCTGGATTTTCCAGTAGTGGCCAACCGTCGCTTTACAGCCATTAAAATGATTGAAATGGGCAGTCAGTATTTTTATCAAGTTTTAGCTGAGATTAACTTGCCTTTAAAAAAGAGGTTAGATGAGGTCAAAAAGTATTTGGAAGAGACTCATAATGTACCAGCCTATGAGGTAGTAGCGGCCGAACGGCATCACTTGGCTTTGAAAATATTTGAGAAATGTGCTCAGGTGGCCCGGTCCACAAAAAGACCGCTGCTTCATAGAGTGGATGATTTGATTATGCATCCTTATTTAGGCTACATCGTTTTGATTCTGGTTTTCGTGGGGTTCTTTTTTATTGTCTTTTCCATTGGCAGTCCTCTCGAGGAGATTATTCTTGGCCCCTTTGAAAGATTGAGAGTTTTACTTTTTCAGAGGCTGGGCCATGGTTTTTGGGTTTATTTAATTGATGGTCTTCTTCAAGGAATAGGTGGTGGGTTGGGAATTGTTCTTCCCTATTTTGTCCCTCTCCTTTTTATGATGGCTTTACTCGAAGACATTGGTTATCTAGCTCGAGTAGGCTTTTTGATGGATATTTTTATGCATCATCTGGGTCTGCATGGTAAATCTATTTCGCCTTTCATCCTTGGTTTTGGCTGTAATGTGCCAGCGATAGTCTCGACTAGAATACTGGAATCCCGCCGGGATAAAATTATTACTACTCTGCTTATCCCTTTTATTCCTTGTTCAGCCCGAACTACCATTATTTTAGCTTTAGTGGCTTTTTATTTAGGACCTTTCTGGGCCTTGGGGTTTTATGTCTTCCATTTAATCCTGATAGCTCTCCTGGGGCGTTTGCTCTCAGTGTTTTTTAAGGAACCCTCACCGGGTCTTATCCTGGAAATACCTGATTTAAAAATTCCATCTTTGAAAAATATAGCCCGGAAAACTTTTTTTCAGCTTCGGTCTTTTATTAATTTTGCCTGGCCTATTTTAATTGCTGGTAGTATTTTTCTGGGGATCTTACAGAGTGTGGGCGCTGATGGAGTAATTAATAAAATTCTTTCTCCTCTAGTGGTCAAAGGTTTGGGGTTGCCTCAAGAATTAGGGGTTACTCTTATTTTTGGCTTTCTCCGTAAAGAACTTTCTTTAATTATGATGATCCAGGCACTAGGTATTGATTATCAACAATTACTAACCGTGATCACTCCAGCTCAAATAGTTATTTTTACTTTATTTGTGAGCCTCTTCATTCCTTGTGTTTCCACAGTGGCTATGATCTGGAAAGAAGTGGGCCGACGGATAGCCCTAATTTCGGTGGCTTTAAATTTATCCGTGGCCATTATTCTTAGCCTGGCGGCCAGAATTATTTTTGAGTTAATTGGTGGAATTTAGTCTTTTTCTAAAATTACCACGGCTCCAGCTACCGAATTTAAGTGACAAAGAGAAACCCTCATCCGATCAAACTCAACCGATACTGAGGTGAATAATTCTAGCTCAGGTTGGCCGCTAGGTAGATTATAAATGCCGATTTTTGACCAGGGGATTCTCCGACCAATGGCCTTAAAAAAGGCTTCTTTGGCGGCAAATCTAGCTGCTAAGTGAAGATAAGGATTTTTTTGGGCCAGTGAGTATTCTTTTTCCCTGGGGGTAAAAACGCGGTCCAGAAATTTGGGATATTTTTCAGTGACTTGTTTGATGCGTTCGACTTCAATGAGATCGAATCCAAGCCCGACAACCATTGTTTGCCTCACTTTTCTAAAGTTAAATCAACTCCAATATAAGCTTTAGGGGTTGATTTGACAATAGGTTATGGTCATGGAGTTGAAGTCAGGTCTTCAATTTTCATCTTTAAATTTTTCATCTTTAAATAATAAAATTTTTCGTCACTTCTTAGTCAGCCTAATTTAAAAATTCTTCCTCGGAGGCATTTCTCCGAAATAACTAAGGAGAAGGTTAGATAATAAGACATAGTGAAGAGGGCAATTTTGAATCTAAAGACTTCTTCCTTTAATGAGTTTGCCTGGAAGTCAAAGGTGAAAGGTGAAGCCTGGACCTCAACGTTAAAATCTCTAATCTTGGGATTTTAGGTCTTCATTATTACCATAACCCGACAAAAGAGATCTCTGGTTTTCCCAGGAAAACTTTTTAGTTAAAATTCTCCCGGAAGAAGAATTAACCTCAATCAATCTTATTTTCTTTGGGGCTAGTTTTGAGGTGGTCCAAAAGGTTTCGGGTGGCAGAGGGGCCGATTAATTTAGCTAATGTCTGAAAATCGGCCTGGCGGAGAGAAGTTAAATCAGGGAAATTTTGGCGCAAAAGATGTTTTCGGCGCGGGCCTATACCTGGAAGACCATCTAAAAAAGAAGAAAAGCTCTGCTTCTGGCGTCTTTGCCGATGGAGAGCCAAAGCAAAACGATGAGCTTCGTCGCGCAGCCATTGGAGTAATTTTAAAGCTGGAGAAGTCGGATCTAAATTAAGTCCTTGGGGGAATTGAAGGGAATAAATAGTTTCTTTTCTTTTAGCCAAAGCAATTACCGGCAGCCTTTCCAGTTGGAGCTGCTGGAGAACAGTTAAAGCAGCCTGGAGTTGACCCCAGCCTCCATCAACTAGAATCAAGTCGGGTAAGGCTCTTTTTTCTCTGATTAAGCGGGAGTAGTGTCGGTGAAGGACTTCCTTCAGTGAAGCAATATCATTGGGCCCAGCCACTGACCGGATATTAAAACGGCGATAAGCTGATTTTAAAGGTTGCCCTTCTTCAAAAACGACTAAGGAACCCACACTCTCCCCGCCGCCGGTATTGGAAATATCAAAAGCTTCTATCCGGCGAGGAAGGGAGGGAAGGTGAAGAACTTCTTGGAGAGAACTTAGAGGGTCGGGGAGAAGAGCTTTTTTTTCCAATTCTGAGGCGGCATTAAGATTGGCGAGGCGAAGAAGGCCTTTGAATTTTTCTTGACGGGGAAATATAAGTTTGACCTGCTTCTTTTTTTTCTCCCGAAAGTAAGTCTCGAAGGGCACTTTGTTTTTCACCGGCCACGGGAGATATATTTTGGCTGGAATTTCTTCTCGGGAAGCATAAAGGGATTGAAGAAGGGCCAGGAGGGTTGACTCTTTGTCTTCGGCGGAGGAGGTTTCGGTGACCATGGATGTCGACTCAATAACTTTACCTCTCCGGAGGAAAAAAGCGAAAAGAGCAGTCTTGAGGCCGGCTTGAGCCCAGCCGATGATATCCGCACTATCAAAAGAAGGCAGGGAAGTTTTGGGTTTTTGTTGTAGAGACTTCACTACTTTGATTAAATCCCGCCAGCGGGCAGCCAGTTCAAACTCCAAAGCCTCGGCTGCCTCTTGCATCTTTTTTTCCAATAAAGGTAGAAGAAGTTGAGTCTTACCTTCCAGGAAAAGCAAAGCATTCTCGACATTTTCCCAGTAATTTTCTCGAGTGATAAATTTAGTACAGGGAGCTGAACATAGGCCCAACTCGTACTCTAGACAGGGCCGTTTTCTCCCTTGGGGTAAAGGGCCTGAACAGGTTCTCAGGTGAAAATATTTGGCGATTAATTCAATTGTTCGGCGAGCCTGGTGGGTGGGATGGAAAGGCCCAAAGTAACGAGCCCCGTCGTTTTCCACCCGACGGGTCAAGGTAATGGAGGGAAAATCTTCACTCAGATTAATTTTGATCAGAGGGAAGCTTTTGTCGTCTTTTAAGCGAAGATTGAATTTAGGCTGGAAACGTCGCACAAAATTGTTTTCGAGAAAGGCAGCTTCTTTTTCTGTGTCCGTGACCAGGTAATCCAGATCTATGGCTTCTTGGAGAATATGCTTAATTTTAGGATCAGAGGTAGGTTGAAAATAGGATTTGACCCTTTCTTTTAAATCCCGGGCTTTGCCTATGTAAATAATCTGGCGGGCTTTATCTAGAAAAAAGTATATCCCCGGTCTAGTGGGAAGTTGCGAGGCTTTTTCTTTTAAAATTATTTTTTGGTCAAGGTCCAATTTCAATTTCCCACCTTTTCAGTTTTTTCAACTCATCACGGAGGGCCGCTGCCCGTTCAAATTCAAGGTTTTGAGCAGCCTTTTTCATTTCTTTTTCTAAAAATTCAATTCTTTTCTGTCTTTCTTCTCGGGAAAGATAATCAGGTTTATCTTCAGCCAGCTGGGTGTAATCTAAATAGTCCCGCTCATAGACAGAAGTTAAGATTTCGTCTATTTTCTTAATAATTGACCGGGGAGTTATGCCATGGCGTCGATTATACTCCATTTGAATTCGGCGGCGCCGCTTCGTCTCGTTAATGGCTTTTTTCATGGATTCGGTGAGAGTATCGGCGTAAAGAATGACCTTTCCTTTGATGTTTCGGGCGGCTCGGCCGAAGGTCTGAATCAGGGAGCGGCTGGAGCGGAGGAAACCTTCTTTATCCGCATCCAGGATAGCCACTAACGAGACTTCGGGTAAATCAAGCCCTTCTCGGAGCAAGTTGACGCCAATTAAGGCATCAAAAACACCTCGACGGAGGTCACGGAGGATTTTTACCCGGTCAAGGGTATCTATTTCCGAGTGGAGATAGCGGACCCTTAAGCCTAGTTCATGATAATAGCGGGTCAGGTCTTCAGCCATTTTTTTAGTTAAAGTAGTGACCAGGGTTCTCTCATTTTTGGCCGCTCTCGCTTGAATTTCTTTTCTTAGATCATCCACTTGACCTTTGATCGGCCTGACTTCAACTTCGGGGTCGATTAAACCTGTCGGCCGAATTATTTGTTCCACAACTCGACCCTTAGCTTTTTTCAATTCATAAGGACCAGGAGTGGCTGAGACATAAATGACTTGATTAACTCTTTCTTCAAATTCACGGAAGTTTAGAGGTCGATTATCTAGGGCAGAGGGGAGCCGAAAACCGTGTTCAACCAGGGTTAACTTCCGGGATCTATCTCCTTGATACATCCCGGCAATCTGAGGGATGGTGACATGGGATTCGTCAATAATTGTCAGGAAGTCAGAAGGGAAGTAGTCGAGTAAAGTGTAGGGCGGTTGCCCGGGCTGGCGTTGGCTTAAATAAAGAGAATAATTTTCTATTCCTGGACACCAGCCGAATTCCCGGAGCATTTCTAAATCAAAGCGGGTTCTTTCTTCCAAACGATTAGCTTCAATAATCTTGCCTTGTTGCCGGAAAAATTTTAGTCTCTCGTTTAGTTCCTCTTCTATTTGTTGAATAGCTCTTTCCAGAATATTTCGAGGCGTGGAAAAGAAAGTTCGAGGGTAAACTAGACATTGATCGACTTCGTCTAAAACCTGACCCAGAAGTGGGTCAAGAAGATAAATGCCCAGAAGCTGGTGGCCATCGAGTTCAAAACGATAGGCAATTTCTTCATAAGAGGGAAAGACGTCGATAACATCACCTCTTACCCTGAAGGTTCCCCGGGAGAATTCATCGTCTTTTCTTTCATACTGGAGTTCGACTAGTTTATTCAGGAGCTCTCGCCGAGAGAGAGCTTGTCCTGTGGAGAGGAGCAGACACATTGAGGCGTAGGTCTCAGGGGAACCGATACCGTAGATGCAGGAAACAGAAGCCACAATAATAACATCCCGCCTCTGGAAAAGAGCGTTGGTGGCTCGCAACCGGAGACGGTCAATTTCTTCATTAATAGTGGCTTCTTTAGCAATATAGGTATTTGTAGCTGGAATATAAGCTTCAGGTTGGTAATAGTCATAATAGCTGACAAAATATTCTACAGCATTTTCTGGGAAAAAGTTTCTAAACTCTTGATAAAGCTGAGCCGCTAGAGTTTTGTTATGAGAAATAACCAGAGTGGGCCGGTTGGCCCGGGCAATGATATTAGCCATAGTAAATGTTTTGCCTGAGCCGGTCACGCCCATGAGGACCTGATGTTTTATATTATTAGCCAGACCTTCGCTTAAAGCCTGAATTGCCTGGGGTTGGTCTCCTGTAGGCTGATATTCTGCTTTCAGACGGAAGTTTTTCATAGGTTTTTTTAAATTATAACATAAAAAAGCAACAGAAAAGCGGCGGCGGTGTCTAAGAGGACAGTTTTTGGTTTTAGTCCTAACCGATTTTCACCGATTTTCGGAAGCCAACTGTTTCGAGTCTAATTGATTGGCTTAGATGATGTTAAGAAGAAGAAAGTCGAAATTGGATTCTTTTAGGTGAGGGCGAGGCTGATGAGGGTCAAGTTTTCCTTTTAGTTTATATTGGACTCGGTGTGAAGCAAGTTAGGTCTGAATTTTCCCTCAGCCAGGGCCAGACTTGGGGCAGTAGAAAGTGATAAAAAAGATTTTGGAATGGACTACCTTAACTTTTATCCCCATCCTCTTTATCAAATCCATCCTCGTCTAACTGGAACCACTGGCCCGGAGAGTGGCCACTTTCTTACCTGCCCCCCGTCAAGAAGCTCTCCTAACTTCCCGTTGCCGGTTATCCACCCTGGCTAGACTTAATCTCCGGTCCTCTTTTGTCCACTCGCGGGGGATATAAGAATTGTTTATGATGATCAATTCCCATAAAATTCATTGAGGTCCCTTTTTCGAGAAGATTTTTTTCTTGAAGGAGAATTTATCGCCAACAGTCAACCATCTGGAGGTACCTCAAGCCATTATGTTGTCTTAATTTTGGAAGAAATTGGGTTGACGCTTTTCCCGCTATTTATTATAGTCAAATGAAGGAGTTCGTTATAAAAAAAATGTGGATTTTAGCCCTGGTTTTTTCTTGGATATTATTGATGACTTTTGCCTGTGCGCCCACAGCTGAGGTGACTTCCACAGGAGGCCCGACGATAGCTCAGGCCCAGGCTGAACCTTATAATGGCCCTAAAGCCCGCATTGCCGTGGGAGAATTTGTGGATAAAACTGCCAAAGGGGGCTGGAGTGGAGGCTGGTTAGGCATGTTTGGCGTGGGCTGGCCTCAAATTGGTGAAGGTATGCGGGATATGTTAACCACAGCTTTATTTCAGACTAACCGATTTATAGTTCTAGAGAGAGAACAGTTGGATGAAGTTCTTCGTGAGCAGGATCTAGGAGCTTCAGGTCGAGTGAAGAAAGGTACAGAAGCTCCTATTGGTGAAATCTATGGAGCTGATTTGATTATTACAGCCGCTGTGACTGAGTTTGAAGGAAGCTCTAAAGGAATAGCCGGGGGGACAAAAGTCTTAGGAGTGCGAGTTGGTGGAGGAGTCAAACAGGCTCATGTGGCCATTGATTTAAGGATAATTGATGCCAAAACTTCCCAGATAGTCGCGGCCACTACAGTTGTCGGCAAGTCAACCAGTTTTGGTCTGGGAGGAGCAACTTGGGTCGGAGGTTCTTTACCTGTGGCTTTAGGAGGGTTTGCCAAGACTCCTATTGAGAAAGCTATCCGGGTTTGTATTCAAAAGGCAGTTGAATATATAGTTTCCCAAACTCCCCAGGAATATTATCGGTATCAAAAGTAGAAGAAGGAGAGAAAAAAGCTAGTTTAGCGCGGTAATTTCTCTTTCTTCATTTTGATCCGTCCCTTGAATTGGGCTTTTTCTTCAATAGCTAGACAGGGAGTTTCAATTTCTCCTTCTAAGAAGGCTCCGGATTCAATGAGTACTTTTTCGTGAGCTAATATATTTCCTTTAAAGTAGCCTCGAAGAATAATAGCCCTGACTTCAACTGAGGCTTCTACCCGAGCTGTTTTTTCAATAATTAGAGTATTGCCTGGTAAACGAAGAGAGCCTTTATACTGACCGTGAATAATTAAATCATTATTGGCTTTTATTTTACCTTCGATAAATGTTTCCCGAGCCATTAGAGAGAGATGGCTTGAAATAGGAGGAGATTGAAATTCCGTTTTTTTCAACTCAGACATTTTTCTTTAGTCGTCGATTATAAAGAGTTCCTGCTGGAGTGTCAAACTTTTGACTTGGATTGGGTTTTTTAGGTCGAAGCTGTTCTTAAAAGAGGAAAAAGGTTTTTTCCATTGAAGGGAAAGTTGTCTTTAAAAAAATTTTCAATCAAAGTGTTTTCGCTGATAGATTAAATTGATAATTGTCACTAAAAGAAGAAGAATTAGAATGAAGCCCCACATCTCCTTTTCAGTTATTGTGCCTAAGAGTTTCCGACCCACCGGGCTTCGATAGGGCCAAGTAGGATCAATTATGGCTTTAATCTGTTGCTCTTTTTTCTCTTCCCAGGCATAAGAAGAGAGGTTTAAAGTTTGGCGAAAGTATTTCTGAAGAATTTGGTTTTCCTTATAAGCAATAAATAAATGCTTTCTTTTTTCGGAAAGGGAAGAGGCTTCTAAGCCTTTATTAAGATGCTGATCTCGGCGGAAGAGATGTATTCTCATTTCATAGAGAAAAGGATGCCAGGAAGCAGGAAAAGTTTTTAGGAACTCAGGGTAACTTCTATTTCGCCAATCTTTTAGAATTTGCGCATATTCCTGAGCTTTAAGAGCATCGACCCGCCGGAGTTGATCAATGGTTAACCGAGAATAGAAGATGCCTATTTCAGGATCGGAGTGACGATAAACCAGGCCGCCTAAAGATTCTTCTTTTTCGAGGAAAGAAAGGAAGGGAAAAACGGTGGTTAGTTGATGAAGACGAGCGGGGGTCAGAGAAAAGGTGAAACCTAAGATGAGGAGATTGATACTGAGCAACCAAGACATCAGGCGGAGGGATTTAAAGGATAGTCTAGATTTTTTCCTTAAGGACGTTTTTCTCCCAATTAAAAACAGAGCCAATTGGACCAGAAGAGAAGAAAAAATGTTCAAACTTACATCCCTGAGATCCCAAATTCGGTTGGGCCAAGCCCATTGGAAAAGTTCATCAATCCAGCTAACCAGACCAGCGCTGAAAAGACTAGCTCCATAGATACCCCAATCAGGGAGATAATGGCGAAAGGCGCGATAGAGGGCCCAGCTTAAAAGGCCATATTCAAGGAAATGGACGGCTTCTTCGGGGGAATCCCGAAGGCTTAAAACAGCTCCAAAATAAAAAATCATCAGAATGAGGAGAAGAAGATAGAGATGAATTTGTTTTATCTTCAATTTGCTCCAGAGATAATTGATCAGCCCAATGGCAATCCCGAGTGAAATGCCGAAGACAAGAAGCATAAAAGTTACTCGACCTAAAGTAGAAGAGATGAAGTTTTGGATGGAGCGGGCCCAAGGCACCAGAGCCCAAATAGAAATTATGATGATGCTCACCAACCCCCAGTCTTTAGTAGTTTGTTTAAATGACATTTTGACAAGTAAAGTAGATGTTTGTTATATTACTTATGAATCGCTGGCTGGAGAGGAATCCTCCTTAGCCCCGCTTCCTTTTCCAAACCTTGGCGCCTCGACAGCCAGCGCCCTTTTTTCTCGAGGGAAAGAGAGATTTTGCTTCTCCCGCGTTAATCTCACCATTTTGAGGTTCGACTGAGGGTTTAGACTTGATATTTTTATTCGTATTTTAGTTCGGAACCAAAGAGACTATGGGGGATAAGATAGATAAGGAGCATGATAATCGAAGCACTTAAAACCCATTTTCTGGCTGGTTGACCACCTCGACCAGCGATAACCGCGGCGATCCAGGCCAGAAGAGCGATGAGAGTTTTATTGTCGGTTAAATCGTAGCCAAAAGGAAAACCTGTCCAAAAGGCACCAAAGGCGTAGTATTGGACCAATGGTCCGAAAACCAGGCCGCCAAGTACTAATAATCCTAAAGTCCAGAGAGCCAATCGACGGGGATTACTTTTGGGGCGAAGAGCTTCTAGACCAGCTCGGGTTGAGAAAAGCATGGCCAAGAACATAATTATTATATGAGGAATCATAATAATAGAGGGAACCGGCCCTTTGAAACGGAGTATTATTACTTTCTCTCCAGTAAGAGAGATTTCTTTCCCCGGGGTGGTGGGGGTGGTGAGAATCACTCGATAAGCAATTTTACCCGCCGCTGGTTGGACTGGAAGAGAAGCAGTTAAAAATTCGTTGTTTGAAACTAGAGGAGCTTTGGTCCACGGGTCATTTGTTTTGTATCTTTTGTAAAGAACGTAACCGGAAATTTCAGGAGAACATGTCTTTAGCCTGATCTGGTAATCGCCAGTAGTGTCATGGGAACGAAGAAGCTTGTACCGGATTTGGCAATTGTTAATCTCCACTGAGCCTCGAATGGGGTAGGTGGGACCTGTTAATCGTTGATAAATGGCCGCTCCCAAGGTGATAATTAGAGCTACTATCCAAATTAAACTTTGACGCATGGGATTTTTATACCATATTCTTTCTCTCAAGAGAAGAGAGCAAGAAGATTAAAAAGATTCTAAATTTTTTTGGAGGTAGAGTGTTTTAATATATTTTAAGTATTTGCTATAATCATTCATGCATAGGAGGTGAAAATGAAAGTCGGCCGTTATTGTCTTTTATTTATCCTCACTTTAACTTTTCTCTTCCCTTTAATGGCTAAAGACGTAGTTGTTCAAAGCCAATGGACTTCTCAACCGGTAAATATCGATGGAAACAGCCAGGATTGGGCTCCTGAAATTTTAAATAAGTGGAATAAATTCAAGGTTGATTACGGGTTTATGAATGATGGCAACAATCTCTATGGAATAATTATTCTTAATGATCGGAATTACTGGAGCACTATTTCTCAGACAGGCTTAACCGTCTGGATAAATCTTGAGGGGAAGAAAAAGAAGAAAATTGGTGTCCACTATCGGCTGCGGCAGGTCAGCGCTAAAGAAATGGTGGCTATTCTGGAAAAGAAAGAAGGTGGTCTTTCAGAGGAGAGAAAGGCTGAAATTCTTTCCCGGCCCCAATATAGATATTATGAAGGGCAATTTATTGATAAAAAGGGTCGCCCCCTTGAAGTTACTCCACTAGGTAACGACTTTATTCTGCCAACCTTTAGAATGAGTCGGACTCGGGGGAAATTGGTCTATGAATTTAGATTGCCTTTGAACATCAAAGAATTTTATGGAGGCCCTTCTCCGGATTTAACTAAAGAATTAAAGTTTTGTTTTGAGTGGGGAGGAATGACTAAAGAGATGCGGGCTGCTTTGATGAAGAGAAGGGCCGCTGCTGAATCCCGAGCCAGAGCGGAAAGAGCCACTTCTGACCTCCGCCGTGAGAGAAGCGTTAGGGATTTTGATGCTCCTCTCCGCCGACCCAAAAAGTATTCTTTCTGGGTGGGAATAAAGCTGGCCTCTCAGTAGGAATGCCTAGATTATAAGGACGCCGGTTAAAAGAAAGTAACGAGAGCTGAACCGGCTATTCCTCCCAAGAAGGCTAATATTTTCCCCGAAGTTATTTTTTCGTGAAGGAAGATAACTCCAAAGATAAAAATAAAAATAATGTTGGTTTGACTCAGAGCAGCTGCAATAGACACCAGGGTATATTTCATTCCCCCCAGCCAAGCAATGATGGCTAGGTAGGAGCCAAGAAAAGAAGCGAGGCAGATATATTTCCAGTTTTTTAGTTCTTGGAGGGGACGGATAATTTCCCGATGCAGAGGATGGAAAAGAAAGACCAAACCAAGAAAAATAAGTCCCCCGAGAGTCCGAAGTTCGGTCGACCAGAGGAGAGGAAGTTGGTTAAGACTTGGTTTGATCATAACAATACTGATAGCTTGGGTCATCATGGCACTGAGCCCGAAGATAATACCAGAAGTCACTTTAGGAGGAACCTTTGCCTGAGTCTTTTCCCGGGCGGAAAGTATCCAGACTGAAATTATAATTAAAAGGACCCCCATTATTTGGATGATGGTCAGTCTTTCTTGAAGAAAAATAACAGATAAGATGATCATAAAAGGAGAATAAGAGCAGTTAATAATAGCTAAGCGACTGGCTCCCAGACGATTAAGGCCAGCAAAAAGTAAGGTATCGGAAAGACCTAAACCAATGAGGCCGCTTAGGAGAAAGAGAAGATAGTCAGAGGGGGGAAGAGGTAGCCAAAAATTTTTACCCAGAAAAAGCATCGTCAAGCCAACTAAAATAAAAGAAATGGTGTTTTTGGAGAGATTTAAGCCCAAAGGATGAATAGTTTTGCCACTTAAACGAAAAAGAATAATGGCTGAGGCCCACAGGATAGCCGAGATCAGGGCTAAAAATTCCCCAGTAAAGAAAAGATGGTGAAGAAGGGAATCAACTGGAGTCATCCTTTAGTCTTTTTCTCCTCAAGAAAAAAATAAGATAAAGGATTGATATATATCAGAGAAGAGAGGAAAAAATCAATTCAATTTTTCTGGCCAAGGATATTCCCCAGGTAGGTGCTCCCGAAAATTGTTTTAAGATGATTTCTGGTTATTCTTGGGGTTGCCTTGGGTTTTTTTAACCGCGGAATCTTTCCCCTGGGAAGAGGCCTTTGCTTCGCTGACTTCTTCAATCTCTACAGGGATGCCTAGAATTTTAGCGGCTCCCTCGTAAACCTGTTGGAACCCTTTTTTTGATTCTTGCAGACGAGCCAGCACTTCTCTGGTTTTCTGAATCTCTTGTTCAATCTCTTCATCAATTTTTTCTAATTGTTCTTTAGCTTCTTCCAGAATTTTACGATACAATGTTTCCTGTTCTTTGGATAAACTCATTACCCGCTCCTTTTGAGAGTCAAACCTTTCCTGGAGGTTAAGGGTTTTAGAGGTCTTCTTTTGTTCATTTTTTATACACTAATAAATTACCGGCTTTTTGGCAACTAAAATTTTCTTAGGGAGGAGAGAATAAAAAAATGGGGTGAGCGAGGGGTCTCGAACCCCCAACCTCTGGATCCACAGTCCAGTGCTCTAACCAGTTGAGCTACGCTCACCGTCTAACGAGGAAAAATTTTCGCATTTAATCCTTCGGTTGTCAATATTTGTCCCAGTGGATAAAGCCTCCTTGTGTCCGTGAGGGAGGGGGAAAGTCTTGACCTTTCACCTTTGACCAAATTTGGTGAAAGCTGACTCAAAGGAATTTTGGCTTTATTTGAAATTTGATTTTATTCTCCTTTGTTGTTCTGATTCAGATAGTCCCGAGGTTAATCAAAGAAATGATTATTGTTGTTCAATTAGATCAAGTAAATTAGGTGAATCACGCCATTTTTCTTTGACCTTTACCCGAAGCTCTAAAAATATTTTTGTCCCCAGGATGAATTCTAATTCTTGGCGGGCCTGCATGCCGATAGTTTTGATCATTTGGCCTCGGCGTCCAATAATGATTTTACGGTGGTTTTCTTTTTCAACAAATATGGTCGCCCGAATATGGGTGATTTTTTTCTCTGGGGAAGAAGATTGAGGGAGTTCCCCAGTTTTTAGAGTCGAGGCCTGGCTTTCCTGATCAATATGTTCTACATAAACAGCCGTGACATAAGGAAGCTCGTCCCGGACGTGGTGTAGAATTTTTTCCCGAATTATTTCAGCTATTAGAAACTTCTGGGATTGGACAGAGATAGAATCATCATCATAAAGTTTTTCCGATTCTGGGAGATATTCATATATTTTTTCTTCAAGAAGAGGTAGATTAGTTCCCCGGAGAGCAGAGATAGGGATAATTTCTTTAAATTCAAGAAGTTCTCGGTATCTATCAATTAGAGGGAGAAGCGATTCTTTTTTGATGAGATCGATTTTATTAATTAACAGAAATTTAGGTGTCGAGATCTTTTTCAGAAGGTCAATGACGAAAGCATCACCATGGCCGAAGGACTGAGTGGCATCAATCAGCAAACAGATTAACTCAGCTGTTTCTAGGGTATACTCAACAAAATCCATCATCCGTTTATTCAATTTATGTAAGGGACGATGGATGCCTGGCGTGTCGACAAAAATAATCTGGCCCCGGGGGGTAGTTTTGATACCTAAGATATTAATTCGAGTAGTTTGGGGTTTATCGGAGATAATAGAAACTTTTCTCCCCAATAAGTTGTTGAGAAGAGTGGATTTACCCACATTGGGACGGCCAATCAGGGCCACATAACCGCATTTCATCAATCTATCTTCCTTTTAGGGAGAATCATTTTTTTTAGCTTCTTTTTTTATCCTTAACTTTTTGACCCTTTTTTGGTCGGCATCTAAGATTTCAATTGTTAAGTTTTTAATGGATATTTTTTCTCCTTTTTCCGGGAGTCGACCCAGATGGTGAGTGATGAAGCCGCCCACAGTGACATAATTGTCTTCGGCCAGCTCTAGATCAAAAAGATCTTCTAGTTGGTCGACTTCCACATCTCCTCTGACAATAAATTCATCATTTCCCAATTGAAGAATAGGGGCCAGCTCTTCATCGTACTCATCCTGAATTTCACCCACAATTTCTTCCATGAGATCTTCCATAGTTACTAGCCCTGAGACACCTCCATGCTCGTCGACCACAATAGCCAACTTTTGTTTCCTTTTCTGAAATTCTTTAAGTAATTCGGCCACTTTCATTGCTTCTGGGATGAAATAGGGCTGACGGATTAGAGGTTCAAGGGAATTTTCCAATTGGTTGTCGTCGAGATATTCCAGAAGATCTTTAGCGTTAATTATCCCCACGATATTATCAATTCGACCTTCATAAACCGGGATACGGGAATGTTTTTTCTGAATTACTAAATCGCGCAACTGGCGAAGGGTGGCTTTTTTAGGAATACACACCATGTCCACTCGGGGAGTCATTATTTCCCGAACAATTGTATCGCCGAATTCAACCACACTTTTTAAGAGAGGTCCTTCTTCGGTCTGAATGATGCCTTCCTCTTGAGCCTCGACAATGAAAGCTTGAATTTCTTCTTCCGAAGGTTCTTTATCTTCTAGAGGTTCTTTGTCACTCTCTTTAATTTTAGAAATAAAGAGAATAGGTTTAGTCAGCCAGTAGGGAATGCGATAAGCGGCTAGAAAAAAGCTGAAGACTGCCCGGCGTTTCCAGGCATTAAGTAAGCGAGGTATCAACTCGAAGAAAATGAAGAAGATGCTCAGAGACAAGAGAAATAACCAGAGAGGCCAGAATCGAAGAGAGGGAAAGAGGAAAAAAAGATAGATAAAAAAGGCTATGAGGAAAAGAATACGGAGAAATTCAAAAGATATTTTTAGTTTGTCGTAGATACTCAGAAATCGGTGACGGACCTCCTTATCTCTATCTTCAAGAAATCGGGAAAAAGCGATGCGGGAGAAGGAAGAGAGAGATATATAAAAGAGAGAGAAGATAAAAGCGGCTAAAAAACTAAGCCCAAAACCAATCCATTTTACCCATTCAATTTCCATGGTCGTCTTCTATAAATTTTTTTCTGACTTTTTCTTCCTCTTCTTCAAGGCCTTGGCCGTGCTCGAAACCGAGGAGATGAAGAAAGCCGTGGATAGTCAGGATCATTAATTCCTCTTCCAGACCTCGAGGCGAGTTGAGACATTGTCGGAAGGCGGTGGGGACAGAGATAATGATATCCCCCAGATAATATTGACCATCAGGGGTTTTTTCTTTAAAGGGAAAACTAAGTACGTCGGTCGGGGTATGCCTGTTAAGAAAACGCTGATTTAGTTTTTTTATCTCTCGGTCAGTGACAAAGGCCAGAGTAAGAAGAGGATTACCTAATTTGTATTCATGAAAAAGTTGTTGGAGGAGATTTTTAAATTTTTTTGGGGAGACCCAAAATCTTTTTTGTTTGTTGATTATTTCAATCATGTTTATTTCGAGTGCGTTTCTTGCCTGACGCTGATTTTTTTTCTCCGGAAGGCTTGCGTTCAAAATTAAAACCAGGATATTCCACCCGATGATGATAAATAGTATCTAAAGTATCCAGGAATGAATCAGCGATGATTTTGAGTTCCTTAATGGAAAAGCCACTTTCATCCAGCTGACCGTCCTGGAGATAATAATTGATGATATCCTCAATCACGTTTTTTAAATTAGACCGGCTGGGGTTTTTTAAACTGCGGGAAGCAGCTTCGACTGAATCAGCTAACATGACGAGGGCAGCTTCTTTACTTTTTGGGGGAGGGCCAGGATAGCGATAATTTTCTTCACCAATCTTGTGCATTTCCGGGTCATATTCTTCCTTGGCTTTTTCAAAGAAATATTTCACTAAGGAAGCTCCGTGGTGTTGTTCAATTATTTCTCTTATTTTTTTGGGTAATTTGAGCTTTTTGGCTTTTTCTAAGCCTTCTTTGACATGGTTAATGATCACCAGAGTACTCATGCTAGGTTTTAAGTCTTTGTGCAGGTCCAGGCCACGGTTTTTATTTTCGATAAAATATTCGGGCATTTTTAACTTGCCGATGTCATGATAAAGGGCCCCTGTTTTGACCAACATAGGGTCTAGTCGGAGGGTCTCGGCTGCTTTTTCAGCTAGAGTGGCGACAATTAAGGAATGATGGTAGGTTCCGGGAGCTTCTAGGGCCATTTGGCGGAAAATCGGTAGGTCGGAATTACTTAGTTCTAATAATCGAGCGGGAGTTACAATTTGGAAAAGAGATTCAAAAATGGGTAAGAGAAGGTAAGCGAAGACAGCACTAAGTAGTCCACCGATAAGGCCCATTAATAATTGGAAGGAAATGGTAGTCCATGAACTTAAGGATTCTTTGGCTAAGTGAAGGATAATAATTACCAGGAGATTAATAGGAATAATTAAAGCAAAGCCTGATTTAAAGACATTAGTTCTCGACTGACGTCCATAATATTTTATCCCGTAGATAGCCGCGAAACCAGCCAGAAGGGCAAGTAACACGAGATCAAAATTGAATTTGAAGAAATAACCAATCATCAGACTGTTAAAGACGGTGAAAACCAAAGAAGTGTGGATGCGGGTCAGAAAAGCGAAGAGAAGGACACCGAATTGGATGGGAATGGCGTAATAATAGCTTTCTGTATGTTGGAAAAAAGGAAGAGAAGCGTTGGCGCTGAAAACTTCAGCCAAGAAAACCGATATTTTATAAATGATGATGGACAGGACTAGAGTGGTCCCCATTAAGTTGAATAGTCGAAGAGTGTCTTCTTTCGGGGAGATTGATTTGAGATAATACCACAGAATCACCAAGAGCAAAGTGAATAAGAGAATTGTCCCCAGGAAATTAACCCACCAGCCGGATTGCTTTTGCAGGTTCTGATTGATGATTTTGATTTGTTTAACTGTTTCAGCGGTGACTTCATCTCCTTGGCGGATGATAACCTGGCCTTTTTTAATAGTATAAAAAACTGGACTGATATTGTCTCTGGCCTGCTGTCGCCGGGCCTCAGTAGTCATTTTGTCGAAAGTAAGGTTGGGGGTGACAAAGAGGTGACTTAATCTCTGAAGGAGGTATTTTTCTTTGGCAGCCAGTTCTAGGGCTTGGATTTCTTGGCTGAGTTTTTCTTTAGCTTCTTGAATATCCAGGATTTTATCCACTGTGGTGAACTTTTCTCGTTCCCCACTGACAAGGTTAAAACCTCGCTCAGGCTCTTTACGGATGAAAAGATTTTTGGTGGCGATAATTCCTGAAGCCGAGACTTTGGTTAAAAGTCTAACCAGCAAGTCTTCCAAATGAGGGGGAAAACCAAGCTGCCAGAGAAGAGAAATGTCCCGTAAGCTAAGTTCGAGCCCGAATCTTTCTTGAATAATTTGTTTGAACTCATCGTGGGAGCGTTGGGAGGGTTTTTGTTGAAGATATTCCCGACCAAAAGAAAAAAATTCTCTTATTTTTTCTTCTGTATTGAGAATAACATTCTTATTTAAAGTGTAAACTGGGAGAACCGCTTCTTCAGCTTCACGCCGTCTTTGTTCTGTAGTCTCCTTGTCTTCTATGGTTATATCGAAGGGAGCCATAATATCTTGAGGAGCAATCTGGCCCACTTCTAGTTCGGGCAAAGATTTGGAAGGAACATAAGAGATGAAGTAGGAAATAATAAGAGCATAAACTATTAGGAAAAAGAAAGGAGAAAGGATTATTTTTTTTAAGCTGAAGGTCTTTTCTTCGCTGTTCGAAGAGGGAGTATTTCTGGGGGTTATGAAAGGGCCATTCTTTTTTTTAAAAAAGTGAATCTTTTTAAAATTAAATGAATCCATTATTTACTTTCGCCGCCTTTTTTCCTCTCGGTCGTAAGCTTTGATTATTTTCTGAACCAGCGGATGGCGGACCACATCTTTGTCATTGAAATAAATAAAAGCAATTTCTTTGATGGGGGAGAGGATTTTAATGGCCTGAAGGACACCTGATTTTTGGGGTTGAGGCAGATCAATTTGGGTGATATCAGCCGTGATAACCATTTTTGAATCAAAACCAGTCCGGGTAAGAATCATTTTCATTTGTTCCCGGGTGGTGTTTTGAGCTTCGTCCAGAATGATAAAGGCACTATTTAACGTCCGCCCGCGCATATAAGCTAGGGGAGCTATTTCGATAATTCCCCGTTCAATTAATCTATTGGCCTGTTCACTTTGGGCCAGGTCAAAGAGGGCATCGTAAAGAGGACGAAGGTAAGGATTAATTTTTTGAGCTATATCTCCTGGCAAAAACCCTAATTTCTCCCCGGCTTCTACTGCTGGCCGGGTCAGGATGATCCGGCTCACCAAATTATCCTGGAGAAAACTCAAAGCCATGGCCATAGCGAGATAAGTTTTGCCTGTTCCAGCTGGACCAATGCCAAAGACCAGATCGTATTCTCGTATGGCTTTGATGTACTCACGTTGGTTAAATGTTTTGGGCACAACTGATTTACGAGAAAGGTTAAGTGTTTCCGAAGGAAGATAATCTTCTAACCGACTACTGCGACTTTCCTCCAAAAGATCTAAGGCAATTTGAAAGTCGTCTTCTTTGAGTTTGAATCCCTTTTCCTCAAGTTCATTAATTTTGGAGAAGAAGAACTTAGCGAATTCTTCTTTTTCTTCGGGACCTTCGATTAACAGGCTATTCCCTCTTACAGTTAAAGAAACTCCCAGCCTTTTTTCCAGTCGCTTTAAATTTCTATCAAGAACTCCTGAAAAACGGCTTTTTTGAAAAGAGGGATGTTCGATTTTTTCCATTCTTGATTATAATGAGAACTGAACCTTCATTTTATACTTAGAATATTCTCTTTTTTCAAAATTTTGTTTTTATAAAATTAACTATAATTTTCCCTATTTGTCAAGGAAGGGAGCTTTTCTAAGAGGAAAGGTGATCTTTTGACCGCCGGCAAGTAAGAATTTCGAAAAGAGGTGAGGAGCTGTTACTGGGGAAGGTGAAGAGGAAAAGTGCAGGTTGTCTTCAGGAGTGAATTTCCACCTGGAAGAAAGTTTTTCAGAAATAATTTATAGGGACTGAATCAAGGGCGATAATAAATTTCTTTTTATAAAAAATAAATCATTTATGATTGGGAGATAGGGATTTTCTTAATTAGAAACAGAAACCAAGAGGGGGAAAAATCCTATTATTCATTTTACTGACTGTTGTAAGGGGGAGTAATAGTTTTAGACCAATGGGGTCTACTTGAAAAAAAAGGAAATTGGGTGTATAAATCAAGGTTCTTGAAAACACAGAAAATTTATGTCAAGGGAGTAAATAATGACTAAGGAATTTACTCAGATTATGATTCCTACGAATCTTTACCAGAAAATAGAAGAGAAAATCAAAGGAACAGACTATACTTCTGTAGCCAGTTATGTGACTAAAATTCTGAAGGACCATCTAGAAAAAGGGGAAGAAGAAAAATCAGCTTTCACCCAGGAAGAAGAAGAAAAGGTGAAAGAAAGATTAAAAGCCTTAGGCTATATTGATTAATCCAGCCAAAAAATATCGACTTCATTTTAGACTCCTATTTTTAGGAAGAATTGCAAATACTTTATAGTTTTTAGAGAAGGAGAAAAACATTGAAAAGAAAAGTTTTAATTATTGGCCTTGATTGTGCTACTCCTCAGATTGTTTTTCCTCAGAGCGATAAATTGCCTGTTTTGTCCCAGTTAATGAGAGAGGGGATATCTGGGCCCCTCCGGAGTGCTGACCCCCCTATAACCATTCCTGCCTGGATGGTCATGTCTACTGGTCAAGATGCTGGTCGGTTGGGACTTTATGGTTTTCGCCATCGACAGGATTATTCTTATCATAAAATCTGGATCGCCACTTCTTATTCCATTAAGAAAAAAACAATCTGGGATTATGTAGCTCAAGCCGGAGGGCAAAGTGTTCTGGTGGGTATTCCGCCTTCTTATCCACCCAAGCCAGTGGCCGGACATCTGATTTCTTGTTTTATTACCCCCGATGAAGATAAGGAATTCACTTATCCTCAGGAATTGGGAGAAGAGATTATTTCTAAATTTGGTCGCTATATGTTTGATGTTGAGTTCCGAACAGATAAAAAGGATGAGCTTTTGGAGAACATTTATCGAATGACCAGAAAGAGATTTGAAGTCTTGAATTATTTAATCTCGACCAAACCTTGGGATTTATTTATGTTTGTCGAGATAGGACTAGATCGGATTCATCATGCTTTCTGGAAGTATATGGATAAACAGCACCATCTCTACACTCCGGGCAATCCTTATGAAGATGCTATCTTGAACTATTACCGAGAGTTAGATTCTTTGGTGGGGGAGTTGATTTCGCACGTCGATAAAGACACAGTTATTTTGGTTGTTTCTGATCATGGAGCCAAAAGAATGAAAGGGGCTTTCTGCATTAATGAGTGGCTGATTGAACAAGGCTATTTAGTGCTTAAAGAGAAGCCCACTGAGCCAACCAGTTTTGATAAGCTCGAAGTGGATTGGAGTCGAACCAAAGCCTGGGGTTGGGGAGGGTATTATGCCCGCATTTTTCTGAATATCGCCGGTCGAGAGCAGCAAGGAATTATTCCCCCTGAGGATTACGAAAAGGAACGGGAAATTCTCTTAGAGAAAATTTTGAAAATCTCGGGTCCCCAAGGAGAAACCTGGCAGACGAGGGTCATCAAACCTCAAGAGTACTTTCAGGAGCTTAATGGAGACTATCCCGATTTGATGGTTTATTTTGATGAGCTTTATTGGCGTTCAGCTGGCACCCTAGGACATGGGACTATGTATTTGGAAGAAAACGATACTGGACCAGATGATGCAGTCCATGATTTTGAGGGGATTTTTATTCTCTACGATCCGCAGGAAAAGGCAGGCCGATCAGTTAAAGCCAGTATTCTGGATATTGCTCCCACGGTCTTAGATAAATTGGGTCTTCCGATACCGGCTGACCTTAAAGGAAAAGTGATTAGTTAATTCTAGCTAGCGGGAAGCCAGAAAATAAAAGGAGAGACTTGTCAGTCCAC